>ERZ778019.221-NODE-221-length-131642-cov-29.929811_pt1 | contig 131642 bp, 86 predicted proteins | sample MGYA00375749_ERZ778019 | MGnify/ENA primary metagenome ERZ778019 (study PRJEB29350, sample SAMN05389821) | bioreactor metagenome | isolation source: Ammonium sulfate bioreactor | place: South Africa: University of Cape Town | collected 2014-03-17 ... | reverse complement strand
AGATTAACCAGTACGGTTTTATCGAGACCCCTTACCGTAAGGTCAACCACCGGGTGAACAATGAGGTTGAGCAACTGTTAGGGAAAGTTTTGCGAGAAACACTTACCGACCCCGTAAGTGGCGAGATTATTGGTGAAGAAGGCACTCCGATTGATGAAGTCCTGGCCGAGAAGATTAGTAAATTGGGTCTACGCTCTATTCGTATCCAGCCAGTAGTGTCGACCCAGATAGACTACCTCAGCGCCGACCGGGAGGAAGAATACCGTATCGCTGAGGCCAACGTCAGGTTGGACGAGCAGGGTCACTTTGTCGACGAGCGCGTCGCTGCCCGCTACAAAGACAAGTTCGTGGCCGAGTCGCCCGATATGATTGACTATGTCGATGTTTCGCCCAAACAGGTCGTCAGCGTCGCTACCGCTCTCATTCCCTTCCTCGAGCACGACGACGCTAACCGCGCCCTCATGGGGGCCAACATGCAGCGCCAGGCGGTCCCCTTGCTTCGGCCTCAGTCGCCTATCGTTGGCACCGGCATGGAGTGGCAGACCGCCCGCGACAGTGGCCGGGTCTTGTTGTCCACCGCCACCGGTATCGCCACCGAAGTCACCGGCACCCGCATTATCATCACCGATGACGACGGTGTCGAGCATGTCCACAACCTGCAGAAGTTCCTGCGCTCCAACCAGGACACCTGTATCAACCAGCGCCCCTCCATCTCCAAGGGAGACCGGGTTATGGAAGGGCAGGCCATCGCCGACAACTCCTCCACCGAGGACGGCGAACTCGCGCTCGGTCAGAACATCCTGGTGGCTTTTATGCCCTGGGAAGGTGGCAACTTCGAGGATGCAATCCTGGTGAGTGAAGAGTTAGTGCGAGAGGACATCTTCACCAGCATCCACATCGAGAAGTACGAGACCGAAGCCCGCGACACCAAGCTGGGACCGGAGGAAATCACCCGTGATATCCCGAACGTAGGTGAGGAAAGCCTGCGGGACCTGGACGAGCGCGGCATCATCTACATCGGGGCCGAGGTGCAGCCCAACGACATCCTGGTGGGCAAGATTACCCCCAAGGGTGAGACCGAACTGACCGCCGAGGAACGCCTGTTAAGGGCCATCTTTGGAGAGAAGGCGCGGGAAGTCAAGGATACCTCACTGCGGGTACCCAACGGGGTGCGGGGTAAGGTCATCAACGTCAAGATATTCAGCCGGGAGAACAACGACGAGTTGCCGGCGGGGGTCAACCAGATGGTGCGGGTCTCCCTTGCCCAGAAGCGCAAGATAAGCGCGGGGGACAAGATGGCGGGACGGCACGGCAACAAAGGTGTCATCAGCCGGGTACTGCCTTTGGAAGACATGCCTTTCCTGCCGGATGGACGACCGATTCAAATCGTGTTGAACCCGATCGGTGTACCGTCGCGTATGAACCTGGGGCAACTCCTGGAAACGCACCTGGGATGGGCGGCTTTGCGGTTAGGGGTGAAGATAGCGACACCTGTATTCGATGGAGCGCACGAAGAAGAAATCCAGGACTACCTGGAAGCGGCGGGGCTACCACGAGACGGTAAAATCCAGTTGTTCGACGGGCGGACGGGGGAGCAATTCGACCAGCCTGTGATGGTGGGGGTTATCTACTTTTTGAAGTTAGCGCACCTGGTAGAAGACAAGATCCACGCGCGTTCGACGGGACCATACTCTCTGGTGACGCAGCAGCCATTGGGAGGGAAAGCCCAGTTTGGCGGGCAGCGGTTTGGAGAGATGGAAGTGTGGGCGTTGGAAGCTTACGGAGCCGCGCACATCTTGCAAGAGATGATAACGGTGAAGTCGGACGACGTGATAGGGCGAGTAAAGACGTACGAAGCGATCGTGAAGGGAGAGAACATCAACGAGGCGGGAGTACCGGAGTCGTTCAAGGTGTTGGTCAAGGAATTACAGAGCCTTGGGTTAAACATCGAGGTATTGAACGAGGAAGAAGCGCCGATAGAGTTCGGGGAGGACACCGGGGGTGACTACCTGAGCGAGTTGGATGGTATCAACCTTTCTGGCTTCGAAAACAAAGCCGATTAATTTTAGGGGTTGCCGTCCATTCTTCCCTGCCGGAACTGGCACCGGCAAAATGTAAAACAACCCCGGTATTTCTAAAAAGCAAATGCCGGGGTTGTTTTATGAAAAAGGGGAAAACCTGATTTGGGTGTAACCGGATGATTTTAACCCCAAACACCCGCCCTAGCCGCCGCCGACCGCCGTTTTTAACAATTGGACAAAACTCTCTAAATCAGGTTCGCCCAAGTCTGAAACGACCCAGTAATTAAACCCGCCTGTGGTCCAGTGGATAATGTGATACCCCTGCTGGGTGGCAGTTTGCACGTCCCCATTTGAATTTCCAGTGCTGTCGCTGCGCCAGTTAAAAACATTGATAACGTGCTTACCGCGCTGGTAAACCAGGACCGCGACCGGTTGTTTATCCAGATAATCGAGCCGTCCACCGGTTAAAGGGTAGCCCTGGCTGGTAAAATCTTCCACCACCGGTGAAAAATCGAGTTTACCATTGAACCAGGGTTTAACGGTATGTTGGTCCGTCGATACCACGTCTTCCAGGTGGTTAAGCATCAACGAGCGAATATGACTGTCCAAAACTTCCTGGGTTATACGCTCGGTTTCATTGGAACCCACAGTCAACAAAATTACCTCGGCCCCAATCCCCAGTAAAATTAATATTGCTGCTAATGCCGCACTTAGCCCAAACCAACGCTCTTCCGCCAATCTTGAAAAAAAGGAGGTGCGTCTGGGCAAACTTTTCACTAAACCGGTATGGATTCTTTTTTGCAGGGCAGGCGGAAGTTCGTAGTAGAGCGATTTTTCCTTAAAAGTTTTCCTCACGGCCAGGTAGTTCTGGTATCTTACCTGGCAAGCCCCACAATCCTGCAAATGCTGTTCGATTTCCAGGGTATTTACCAGGTCTAGCTCATCATCAATATAGGGGTCGAGGAGTTTTTGCATTTCGTTACAGGTCATCGGAAAGACTCTTTCTTAATTCAGGGGCCGGGTTGCTCAACCGATATTGCAGCCGTTTACGGGCCCGGCCTAGCCGTGACATAACTGTACCGATAGGAATACCCAGGATTTCCGCAATTTCTCGATAAGAAAATTCTTCAATCTCGCGCAAAATAATGACTTCCCGGTATTCCGGGGGTAATTCCATTAAAGCCTCTTTTATGTGCCGTATATCCGCCTGGCGGATGAGGATAGTTTCAGGATTTAGCGCTTCCGAACTGTCCGCGTGAAGTTCTTCATCAAAAATAGTGGTTTGTTTTTGGTGGCCTTTTTGAGAGACCTGGGTATAGAAAGTATTGCGTACGATAGTTAGAAACCAGATGTTGCCATCTCCACCCTTAAAGCTGCCAAAGAATTTGAAAGCACGCAAAGTGGCTTCCTGCACAATATCTTCTGCGTCCTGGTCATTATTAGCTAACCAGCGAGCAAGGTTATAGGCCGCTGCCAGGTGCGGCATAACCACTTCCTCAAACCGGTTTAGTTGGTTCCTATTATTAAACAGCTTGGCTACTCCCTTACCGGGTTCAACTTTCCTGGTTTTATACGTTAACCAGGAAACTCCGCATGCAATACTTTTAGAAAAGATAATGATGGCCTTTTCCGGGTACTTCGTGTATGTATACCGATTTCTCTTTGATTTTATTCCCAAATCTGAAGACTAATTATCTCTGCTTGCTACTCTCAATCCCTTTCCTAATTTTAACACCCTTTGAATAAATTCCAGCCAGATTATTTTATTTAATCAACCGGGCAATATTCCGGGAATATTTCGCCCTGTCAGGCAGTATAGAAGGGTGTAAGGATTCCAGGGAGCCTGTTTCAGGAAATATCTGAAAGGGATGGAGCTTTCTGGCTTGAGTGGTTACTAATCAGAAAGGCTTGAAGGTGAAAAATGAAGGATTACGGGCACGAAGATTTCAAAGAGAGAACACCCGCCCAACCTGCTAATTATTCTCGCCGGAAATTGTTGAAATGTATGGCGGGTTGGGCCGGGACCGGGGTGATCTGGACTATCGGGGTCAACGGCTTACTCACTGCCTGTGGTGATATTACGACTACTCCCCCGGCATCGGTGCCTCTTACGGCTACAAATACAAACCCAGCCTCAAATGAGGCCCAAGTCTCCCCTGTGGCGGCTGCAACACCAACTGGTGGTTCTGGCAAAACCACGGGTTTTACGTTTGTCCAGGTCAGTGATACCCATATCGGCTTCAACACGGCGGGTGTAAATACGGATGTAAATGGCACTCTCCAACAAACTGTCAGCCGGATAAACGCTTTGCCTCACCGTCCCGCTTTTGTCCTTCATACCGGGGATGTCTCGCATATGTCCAAACCTTCGGAATTTGATACGGCTTACCAGCTTATGAATACCATCCAGACTTCCAATATCTTTTATGTTCCAGGCGAACACGATGTCCTTAACGGCCAGGGGGCAAATTTCCGGCAACGCTTTTTAGCCAAGGCTCCTGCCAATAGCTGGTACAGTATGGATTACCAGGGGGTCCACTTTATAGGGCTTTCCAACGCCGGGGAACTGGATGCCTTTGGGTTGCTGGGAACTGACCAACTGGCCTGGCTGCAAAAAGACCTCAGTGGGGTTAAGAAGGATACACCCCTGGTCGTCTTTGCGCATGTGCCGCTCTTTACCGTTTACAAACCCTGGTCGTGGGAAACAAAGGATGCCGCCCAGGCCCTGGCGTTACTCAAACCTTACAGCGCTGTAACGGTTTTGAACGGGCATATTCACCAGGTAGTTACCCAGGTGGAAGGGACAATCAATTTTTACACCGCCAACTCGACCGCCTTCCCCCAGCACCGGCCCGGCGTGGAGAAACCGAATGCCTACCAACTCCCGGCTTCCGAACTGTTGCAAGACCTGGGTTACCGGACAATCAACCTGGTGCCCGGTAAATCGCTGGCAGCCGTTTCGGATTTTACCCTGGCGGGAGTCCCGGCTTCGTCCATTACCATAAAACCTGAAACCGAGGCGGCAACCCCCGTTACCATTACGACAACGGCCAGTGCCGCCGGGTTTGTAGATGTTGGAGCCGAAGCAGACTTTGTGAACGCTGCCACCACCCCCCAGAAAATAACCTTACCCGCCGCTCCCGGTAAAACCGGGACCCAGACAGGTTTTGTCTTAAAACAGGGCAATCAGTACGTTGGGCTCAGCGATGTTTGTACCCACATGGGTTGCGAAGTAAACTGGGTGGGTCAGGATTCACGTTTTGAATGTCCCTGTCACGGCAGCCAGTACGATATTTCCGGTAAGAATATCGCTGGTCCGGCGCCCCGGCCCTTACCACATTATAAGACCCAGGTATCCAATGGCCGTTTATTGGTTGCTTATGTGCCAGAGGAATCCAACTAAACCAGAGCAAAAGCCCCAGGTAAAGCATTACTTCCCATCACTCTACCTGGGGCTTTTTTAGGTTTATTAGACTGCCGACCAGCCGTTATCAGCCGCGAGGATGGCTCCGTTGACAAAACTGGCTTCATCCGAGGCTAAAAAGGTTATAACTGCCGCCAGTTCCACCGGTTTAGCTATCCGGCTACCAGCCGTGGCTTGCAACACCCCCATAACCCGGCTGATACCGAGCGCGGTCGGGTTGTAATCGCCGCCTATCCCTATGTTTGTTTCTACCCCGCCTGGGCAGACCGCGTTGCAGCGAATCCCCTGCGGCCCATACATGAAAGCGGTGTTTTTGGTCAGGCCGATTACTCCGTGTTTGGAAGCGGTATAAGCAGCCCCGGCGGCGCTGCCCCGAAGACCGGCTTCCGAGGCCACGTTTACTATCCGACCCTCACCCTGGGCCACCATGATGGGAATAGCTTTGCGGCTGAGCAGGAAGGGGCCAGTAAGGTTGACCGCCAGCACCCGGTTCCATAACTCGGTGGATAGTTCACCCACCGGGGTCATGGCATCCATAATCCCGGCGTTATTGACCAGAATATCAAGACGGCCAAAACGGGAGGTGGCGGTCTCAACCATCCGGTCGACATCTGCTTCACTCGTTACGTTGCCCAGGCAGGTAGCCAGTTTATCGGACTGGCTTTGCAATTCGGCGGCCAACTGAGTCAGTCTTTCTTCAACCATATCCACCGCCACCACTGAAGCTCCCTGGGCAATCAATTCCAGGACTACGGCCTTACCGATACCGGAGGCTCCCCCGGTAACCAGGGCAACTTTGCCATTGAATGTGTAAGCCATAATTGCTTTCTCCTTTTTTAGACATATCAAGCAGCTAAAAGAAAATATCGATGGCAAACCAATGTCACGAAATCCGTTCCGTTCTTACTTTAACCGGGTTTTGTAAAACTCGCCGTAAAAAAGGTTTTTGGTTATACTAATTTTGTTAAAATAAGTATAACTGGATTATAATGTCATAGTGTGACAATAGTCAATAAGAGACAAATTAGAATGGACGAACAGAAAATAACCCTTTCAATTACACCTGGGCCACCCCTGAGTTTAAGGGAAAGAAAAAAACGCCTGACCCAAAAGACGATTGAGGCAACGGCCCTGCGCCTTTTTAAAGAGCGCGGCTACGAACAAACCTCTATCCAGGATATAGCCGACCAAATAATGATTTCCTCCCGCACCTTTTTCCGTTACTTTTCTTCAAAGGAAGAGGTGCTGGTTGCGCCGACCCTGGAAGTGATGCAGGAAGGAGTCCGGTACCTGGGGGAGCTTGATGAAATAGATTCGCCCTTCCTGGCGCTCCAGGCTGTTTTAATGCACATGGCCGGGCAATATGAGGAACAGTGGGAAATTTTTTTGCTCTGTTTTCAGCTTGCGATGAAGACCCCCCAACTCTCTTATCTTTTTGCCACTTCCCAATTTATTACAGAGCCCCCTTTGTGTGACATCCTATTTGAGCGTTCAGCGGGAGAGTCCAACCGGAGGGAGGTGCGTCTGCTTGTTTCAATTATGATGGCGTTGTTCCGGGAGACCCTGGTCCAATGGTTAGAGGGAGATGCCAGGGGCGGACTAAAAGTTTTGCTCCGTGAAAACCTGGATTCGCTTGATTATCTTTTGAAATAGACTTATAAAACGCAGGCTTAATTACAATGGAGTGATTCCTGGTTTGTTATGGGAATTACCTTTCAGGAGACGACTAATGAACCATTCGCCGAATATTATTCTCATAATGACCGACCAGCAAAGGGCCGACCTGTCTAAAAGGGAAGGTTTTGAGCTTGATACCACTCCTTTTCTGGACAGCCTGGCCCAGCAGGGGAGATGGTTTAACCATGCTTACACCCCCATGCCAGCTTGCGCCCCGGCCCGGACCAGCATGCTCACCGGGCGCTATCCCAACGCACACGGTATCCGGGAAAATTATGAGCTATACCGGGCGGTCTTCGAACAGGATGTTTTCTCGATTATGAAAGAGCAGGGTTATCGGACTGCCCTCATTGGTAAAAACCACACCTACCTGACCGCCGAAAGGGTCGATTATTTTGCCAATTATGACCACCTGGGCAGCCGCCGGAAGCCCAACTCTGCCCAGGAAGAGGAATTTGATAGCTGGCTAAAAACCCTTGGATTTCATATATCGTTAGAGCCCTCCCCCTTTCCCCTGGAATGCCAGCTACCCTATCGCATGGTCTCAGATGCCCAGGACTGGATAAAAGACAACTCCGACCAGCCCTTCTGCATGTGGCTATCTTTCCCGGAGCCGCATAACCCCTACCAGGTGCCCGAACCCTATTATTCGCTTTTCCAACCCGCCGATTTACCGCCCCTAGATACCAACGAGCAAGATTTTATGAACAGGGGTTTTAAATGGCAGTATACCCACCGAATAGGGGAGATGGGTTTTCCAGATTACCAGGCTTCGATACCGCGAGCGAGGGCTAATTACCTGGGAATGTTACGGTTGCTGGATGACCAACTCAAACGGTTCGTGACTTTCCTGGAAGTGGAAGGTTTACGCGAAAACACCCTTGTAGTATTTATGGCCGACCATGGCGATTTCGTGGGAGAATATGGGATGCTGCGGAAGGGGCCGGAAATGCCGGAAGTGCTGATGCGAATACCTTTCTTTGCCGTTGGCCCTGGCGTTGAGGCCAACCCTTTGCCCCACCCGGCCTTTGTTTCCCTGGTGGATTTACTGCCCACCCTGTGCGAATTTACCGGAGTTGGGTTACCAAAGGGGGTCCAGGGGAAAAGTTTCTGGCCGCTACTTAGCGGTCAGGATTACCCGCCCGGCGAGTTTGCCAGCGTCTACGGGGAACAGGGCGTCGGTGGTCTCCACTATACCGAGGATGATGTGACTGAGGTGCAGCCTGGTCTTCCCACAAGTAAAACCGGCGCTTTTGACTGTCTCAATTCGTGCAGCCAGAGCGGTTTGCTGCGGATGGTGCGCAAAGGCGAGTGGAAGTTGGTGCTGGATATGCAGGGCCGAGGCCAGTTTTTCAACCTTGCCGATGACCCCTTTGAACTAAATAACCTCTGGGGCAAGGCTGACTACATAAGGGAGCAAACCGAACTCCTGACGGAACTGGCCGTAAAAATGATGCAGGCGGTTGACCCACTCCCTATTCCCGCCAGCGGCTACACCCGGAAAGTCAATCCCCGCAATTACTGGGTGGAATAGCATAAAACCCTGTTTAGAAAGATAATTATGACGCCTAACATCCTTTTTATTATTGCCGACCAGCACCGTTACGACTGCCTGGGGGCTTATGGCAACACCGAAATAAAAACGCCTCACCTGGACGCGCTTGCCGCGCAAGCCACCGTCTATGAAAACGCGTTTTGTACCTCGCCAATCTGTACTCCGGCCCGCTATTCCCTGGTAACGGGGCTTTATCCCCACCAGCACCTTGGCTGGACCAACCGCTGCACCATTCCGCCCGGTTTGCCGACTTTCCCGCAACTGTTAAAACAGGCTGGCTACAAAACAACGGCTGTTGGTAAATTTCACCAGACGCCGACCTATCTTGATGTCGGGTTCGAGCGGATGGAACTGGCCGAGCAGGACGGCGCAGGCCGCTATGACGACGATTATCACCGCTACCTGAAAGAAGTCGGCCTGGATGATTGGATTGACCGCCAGGACCAACTTCAAGCAGAACGGGCGCGGGCTGGGGCGGAGTACTGGGTGAACTTTGGGGCGGTTGAAACTAATTTACCGGAAGACCAGTTTTCGACCAACTGGATTGGCGACCGGGGCCTGGCCGCTTTGCAAGAGTGGAAGACCGGGCAAACCAACCTGCTAATGGTCAGTTTTATCAAACCTCACCACCCTTTTGATGTGCCTGCGCCCTGGAGCGAGATGTACAACCCGGCTGATTTAACCCCTTTACCGGGGTGGTTGGAGAAAAATCTGCCCGGTGACCTCGAAATGCATCCCGGCTATTTTCCCCATGAGAAACTTACCCTTGAAAAATTGAAACGGGTTATGGCGCGTTATTATGGCTCAATTTCCCAGATCGATGATTATGTCGGGAAAATGGTAGAGGTGCTAAAAGCCAAAGGGCTCTTTGAGGATACCCTTATTATCTACACCAGTGACCACGGCGAGTACCTGGGCTTTCACCACCTGCTTTTGAAACAAAATTATGTTTATGACCCGTTGGCACGAATACCGCTGATAATAAAATACCCCGAAAGCTCCCTGGCGGAACGGGATGGACGGCTGGTAAGCCAGGTCGATTTAACCCGCACCCTCCTGGGTCAGGGTGGAGTTGAAGCCCCCAATTTCTTCCCTGGAATTGACCTTAAGGATGTTGGGATAAACCCCTCGTTTGTTTTTTGTGAGGAGCAACGGGGCCGCCAGTATATGGTACGCTCGCATACCCGTAAGCTAATACTGGGCCAGGATGCGAGTAAGTCGCAATTTTTCGACCTCGAAAACGACGTGTTCGAACAGACTAATTTATTTGCTGACGCCCGTTACCAGCCGGAAATAAATTTATACCGGGAAAAACTGGCCCATTGGATTTTGTTTGATACACCCGCCCCAACTTACCTGGACCCCAGGGCCCCCCAACTTTTGTAAGGTAAGGAGGCAGGTTTGGGGCTGCCGGGGCAGGGTCGTTAAAGCAAATCCTGGGTATTTATTGTGTTGAAAGGGTTTAAGAAAGAGAAGATTATAGGCCCGAAAACCCTTTTAAATTACGCGAAAATACTCTCCCAGGGAATATTCTAGTTAACCGGATAAGCCCACAAATCGATGTGGGCTATTCCTGCTCTTTATATACCTGATTCTGCTGTAGTGGTTAGTTACCCCTGGTTTTATCCAAACAAGCTGGTATTATAACCCCAAATTAGCTCGAAAATAGAAATGTTAGTTTATTCACTGTAAAAAAAATTTACGAGGGGTGGAATATGGTAGATGCTGTTAAATGCTGGGTAGAGCCACTGACAATTCCAACTTACCCGGCGGCCCAACCAGACCGCAACCCGATGTTTCTGGAAAGCCGGGTTTACCAGGGGAGCCAGGGGAAATTTTACCCGTTACCTTTTATAGACCGCATTTCGGACGAGAAAGAGGATAAGATTTACCAGGCCGTTTTCCTGGAAAACGAATTTTTAAAAATAATGATTCTACCGGAACTGGGCGGACGCATCCACGGCGGGCTAGATAAAACCAACAACTACAATTTTATTTATCACAACCGGGTGATAAAACCGGCCCTGGTGGGTTTAGCCGGACCCTGGGTAAGCGGCGGGATTGAATTCAACTGGCCCCAGCACCACCGCCCTACCACATATATGCCGGTAGATTTCACCATCCAGGAAAACTCCGATGGCAGCAAAACGGTCTGGCTAAGTGAGATTGAGCCCCTCAACTTTATGAAGGGTATGGTTGGCCTGACCCTTTACCCCGGCAAATCTTACCTGGAAGCCAGGGTGCAGCTTTACAACAGGACCGCTCTCCCCCAGACCTTCCTGTGGTGGGCTAACCTGGCGGTCCACGCCAACGATTCTTACCAGTCTATTTTCCCGCCCGATGTTCATTATGTGGCGGACCATGCCAAAAGAGCAATGTCTACTTTCCCTATCGCCACCGGAAAATACTACGATATAGACTACGCGCCCGGCACCGACATAACCTGGTACAAAAATATCCCGGTCCCAAGTTCGTACATGATTGCCAAATCTGACTATGATTTTATGGGCGGCTACGACCATGCCAAAGCTGCCGGAACCCTCCACGTCGCTAACCATCACGTTGCGCCGGGGAAAAAGCAGTGGACCTGGGGAGCCGGGGAGTTCGGCCAGCGCTGGGGTGATAACCTGACCGATGAAGATGGCCCCTATATTGAACTCATGAGCGGGGTTTTTACCGACAACCAGCCCGATTTCTCCTGGTTACAACCTTACGAGACTCGGACTTTTTCGCAATACTGGTATCCTATCCGGGAAATGGGCTACGTAAGGCAGGCCAATCTTGAAGCGGCTCTAAACCTCGAAAAACAGGGACTGGTTGTAACCTTGCGGGCCAACACCACATCTTCCCGCCCGGTGGCTAAATTGAGCCTTTTTACCGCCGACCACCTTTTAAGAGAGTGGAATGCCGACATTGCCCCCGACCGGCCCTTCCAGGCCGATTTTATTTTGCCAGGCGAGTTCGCGCAATCTGACTTGACCGCCGAATTGCAAGACAAATCCGGCCAGAGCCTTGTTAAGTATACCTTGCCTGCCGCCTCACCGGTTTCCCAGGACCCACCCGAACCGGCCCAACCGGCTCCTTTGCCCGGCGAAATAACTTCGACCGAAACGCTCTACCTGACCGGGCTGCACCTCGAACAATACCGCCATGCCACTTTTAACCCGGCGGACTATTACCTGGAAGCTCTGCGACGTGACCCTTCTGACGCCCGCAACAATAATGCTCTCGGTCTCTTACTTTTCAGGCAGGGTTACTTTGCCCAGGCAGCCGGGCATTTCAAGCAAGCCGTGGAGACCCTGACTCAGAAAAATCCAAACCCTTATGACGGGGAGCCTTTTTACAACCTGGGGTTGGCCCTGCGTTCCCTGGAAGATTTCGAGGGAGCTTACAAGGCTTTTTACAAGGCCACATGGAACTATGCCTGGCAGGGGGCGGCTTTTTACGCGCTGGCCCAGCTTGAAAGCAGCCGTGGTAATTTTGAGGAAGCCTTAAGGTTGCTTGCCAAAGCCCAGGCGGCTAATCCGCTAAATACCAAGGCCCGCAATTTACAGGCGGCTCTGTTAAGGAAGCTTGGGCAACCTGGGAATGCCGCCGAAATTGTCAGGCAGACCCTGGATCTCGACATTCTGGATAGCTGGGCTCCCTTTGAGCTCCACCTGGCCTTAAATGGTTTGGAAGCCACCAAGCAATCCCTTGCCGTTCAGTTCACCGAGGCAACGAACCGGTTGGCCAGTAGCCTGACCAACTATCTCAGCCTTGCTATTGACTATGCCGAAGCCGGGTTTTTCAATGATGCTATCGAAGTTTTGAAAACGTATCCAACTGGGCCGGGGCTACCAGACCCCCAGGTTTATTATTTCCTGGCTTACTATCTCGATAAAACCGGGCAGGTCGAACAGTCCCTTGATTTCTACCGGCAAGCCGCCACTCTGGTACCCGATTATTGTTTTCCAAACCGGTTGGAAGCGATTGCGGTTTTACAAAGCGCCATCTCTAAAAACCCAACAGATAGCTTCGCTCCCTACTACCTGGGCAACCTGTTTTACGATAAAAAACGCTATGAGGAAGCAATACAGGCCTGGGAGGAAGCCCGTCGCCGTGGGGCCGGGTTTTCCACCGTCAGCCGCAACCTTGGCCTTGCTTATTACAATAACCGGAATGACGCAGACCGGGCCCATGCCGCTTACCTGGCAGCCTGCCGGGAAAACCCCAACGATGCCAGGCTCCTTTATGAATTGGACCAGCTCGAAAAACGCCTTAACTTTGCCCCCAAAGGCCGTTTGAAACGCCTGGAGCAAAACCTGGCCCTGGTGGAGTGGCGTGACGACCTTTACCTTGAACTTGTCACGCTTTATAACGACCTGGACCAACCGGAAAAAGCCCTCGATTTAATCAATAAACGCCATTTCCATCCCTGGGAAGGTGGCGAAGGGAAAGTCCCCGCCCAGTTTGTCCAGGCCCACCTTTTGACCGGGCGCAAGCTGTTGGACCAGGGGCAGAATAGAGAAGCCCTGGTTCATTACGAGGCCGCTTTGCATTTCCCGGCCAATCTTGGCGAAGGGTATCACCAGGTTTTCACCGGCCAGGCCATGCAATATTTTTACGCGGGCCTGGCCAGCCAGGAGTTGCCAGATGAATCCCAGGCCCGATACTTCTGGGAACAGGCCGTAAACGATGTCAAACTTATCAAAAGCAATGACTTCTACCGGGGATTAGCCGCCCTCAAACTGGGACAAAATACCCTGGCAGGAGAAATTTTCGCAGGACTGGCGGCGGCGGGAGACCACCAATTGCGACACCCGGCTAAAATTGATTATTTTGCCACCTCGCTACCCACATTTTTAATCTTCAAGGATGACCTGAGTAAGTTGAGCCTGATTGAAGCTTATTACTGGCGGGGATTAGGTTTTCTTGGGCAAGGCCAGCCCGCCGCGGCCCGCACGGAGTTTGAAAAAGTGCTGGAACTCGATGTAAATCACCAGGGGGCCAAAAATGGCCTGGTAGAATTAGCTTTAGCCAGGAAACCTTAAAGGGGGGTTACTTAACCCGGGGGAATTTTTTAGATTGGTGTAACTGAGTAATTAAATCATCGGTGGCTCGGATAGCCTGCTCCACGGTAAGCCTCATTCCTTCCTGCCAGGACTGTTCAAAGTCGGTCCTGGCAGTTTGGACCTCAACCATTACCAGGAGTTTTTCCTTTTGTTTGCGGTCAAAGGGCAAAAGCTGGGTTTGAATTGATTGGAGCATTGCATCAGCGGCTCCCAGTATCAGCCCTGCCCCCGACCAATCCCCTTTTCCCCCGGCTATGACTGCCAATCCAACCAGCGAGGCGGCAACTCCCTGGCGGTCACCCACTTCGAAATTTAGATTCATACTTTCGGAATAAAACGAGATAGCCTGTGTCCAATCGCCTAAGCGGTGGGCCTCATAACCCAGGCGGCGAAGGGGGTAAGGCAACACACTGGTATTGCCAAGGTGTTTCAACGTTTCAGCGCTCTCCGCAAAGATAGTTTTGGCTCTTTCGTGATTTCCCAGTTCAATCATTGAATCTCCCAGGAACATTAAAGCCAGGCCGATGTCGTTCCCCTTTTGCAGCCTTCGCCAGATAGTCAGGCTTTCTTCTAAAAACCCGGTGGCTGTGGCATAGTCACCCTGGGCATTGGTGACCGCTCCCAGATAGCAGAGTGCGAAGGCAGCGCCTGGCTGGTCATCGAGAACCCGGCTATAAGCAAGCGCTTCTTCGAGCAATTTTCGGGCTTCGGTTTCTTCACCCCGGACCCATTGGAGATACCCGGCGGCATTGAGGGCCCGGATGCGGGCGGTGCTGGGGCCAAATACTTCCGGTCGGGCCAGGGTTCGCAACAATTGTTCCGAACCCTCGGTATGATAACCGCGTACAAACCAGAAATAGCGTAAAGCCCCGCCCATTCGAAGGACTGTCCCGAGTTCGCCCTGGTGTTCCAACCAGGCCAGGGCCGCCCTGATGTTATCATATTCGCGTTCGATATGGTCCAGCCAGGTAACCTGGTCCCGGCTGTAATATTTTGTTTCAGCTTCTTCGGCCAAGGCCATGTAGAAAGCGCTGTGTCTGGTCGCCACCTGGGAGGCTTCACCATTCCCGGCAACCAGCGCTTCGGCAGCAAACTGGCGCAAGGCTTCGTGGATTGTATACCAGCCCGTCGTACCAGTGACTTCGCTTCGTTGGAGCAGGGATTTTCGTTGTAAATTATTGAGAGTTCGATAAGAGGCCCCGGCGACCACCTGGGCTGCTTCCGCCGTAAAACCTCCCCGGAAGACTGAAAGCTGCTTGAAAGCCTGGCGCTCACTCTCATTTAGAAGTTGCCATGACCAATCGAATACGGCTCGTAAACTGCGGTGACGGTGGGGTGCGTCCCGCCATTCCGCCGTCAGAAAGTCGGCACTGCGTTCGACTTCCGCCGCAATCACTCCGACCGTAAGAGTTTCAGTCCAGGCAGCCGCTAACTCTAACCCCAGGGGCATTCCCTGGACCAACTGGCAGATTTTTAGTAGGTCTGCCAAATTGGATTCGTCCAACCTGAATCCGGGTTGGACCCGCTTCGCACTCTGAACGAACAACCGAACCGCTTCCATACTGGCAGCCTCAGCCAGCCCGACGTCCGTTTGAAAGTTCAAGCCCTGCAAGAGGTAGAAATGCTCGCCTCGAACGTTTAGTCGTTCCCGCGAGGTGGTGATAATGTTTACGAGTGGGGCTGCTTCCAGAATATCAACCACAATATCCACACCATCTATCAGGTGTTCGAAATTATCCAGGATTAGTAAGAGTTGTTTATCACGAAGGTTGTGTAGTAAAGCCTGGCGGGGGTCACCTCCCAGGACACTTATGCCGAGGGTAGTAGCGATAGTAGGGGCGATGGTGGAAGTATTTGCCAGGGGTGCGAGCGACACAAAAAATACTCCATCAGGAAAGGCTGACAGGCGGGTCCGGCCCAGCATCAAAGCTAAGCGGGTCTTGCCCATTCCGCCCGTACCCACCAGGGTTAACAACCGCGCGGCGCTCATTTTTTCCAGGGCCGCGAGTTCGGCATCTCGACCGACAAAGGGGGTCAGGGAAGCGGGTAGATTGTTCCTGAGAAGCTTAACCGGGGCGGCAACTGAAAAAGAACCATTCCGAATTTGATTATACAAGGCCGTAGTTTCGGCATTGGGCTCTATTCCCAATTCGGTTGCCAGGAGGTTCCGGCAAGTTTCGTACTGTTTTAAGGCCCCACCCCGGTCCCCGGTCAAAGCCAGGGCACGCATCAAATCGGCGTGAGCATCTTCCTGCAAAGGGTCGAGGGTCAGGTGGCGGACCGCGTAATTCCGCATTTTTAAAAAATCACCCGCTAATTCGTAGGAGTGAGTAAGCCGGCGAAAAACCTGGAGGGCCTGGCGGTACAGGGTTTCCCGCTTAAAATGCAACCATTCCTCGAAAGGTTCACTCCCTTCCAGGAACAGCCCTTGCAGGAATTCCCCCCGGTAAAGGGCGGCAGCAGTCTCCAGGCGCTCTAAACAAGCCGGACAATTAAGGCTAGCCGGGTCGTGCGTAAGGGCATGGGAGGCACATTGGGCCTGTAAATCTTCAAAATAGGCCAGGTCGGTAGTAACGCCCTCCCGGTTTAATTCAAGGGTTTGGGGTGTTATAGACAGGAAAGTGGTTACATCGGAAGGATTCGGGAAAGCTTTGCGTAACCGGACTAGCGTCTGGCGCAAATTGGTATAAGCGGCGGCCCTGGATTGGTCCGGCCAAAGTAGAGCCGCGAGTAGCTCACGGGGTTGGGGCCGGTCTGATTCAACCGCCAGGTAGGCGAGCAAAGCCCTGGTGGAGTTGGTCGCAAAAGTAACCGGTCTACCTGCCCAGGTCGCTTCAACTGACCCTAAAAGTAACAACGAGAGTTGCATAAAAGTTTCCAATTTTAAAAAATTTGTCCCAAATCCGAAAATTAGGACTGATTTTATTTTGAATATATTCTAAAAAATTAAACTAAAAAACTACACCAGGTCCTGGGCTATGGCTAAAATTATCACAGGCAGACTGAAAGACAAATCTAGGAATCCTGATAACAAACCCTTAAATCAACGGCCAGGAAACAAATCAACCCTCCCAGGTTTGTTCCGGCCAATTTTTATATAAATAAGGTTTTTACAATGAGCAATACTTTATAAAAGTATACAACCCACCCTGGCTTTTGTCACGTTTTTGTCACGCCCTACCTGCTACAATCAGGTTAAGGGTTTACAGAGAAAATGTGGGTTTGTCTGGTTCAAGTGAAGTTTCACAGAAGATAAGTAGCCTGATGGGGAGGTTTAGGGGTAAATGAACGATAATTGTTTGTCTACCGAACAACCAACTTTTGATTACGAGGTGGGCTATATTATTGCTTACGACGATGGACGACGGGATAGGTTTGGACAATTTCCTTTAGCCGAGCCTGAACCGGAACAAATCGCAATCATTCAAAAATTAGTAGAGCTAGAACCAACCATTACTGAAGCAAGCTATATTTACAGTAATATCAGGCTCCAACAGCAATATTACGTGAATTCAAGGACTATTGAATTTAAGAAGGATGATATAAAAACTCTCCTGCGTCGCTTAGCCCGGCCCGGAATAATTCATATCAGCAAATACAACAGTTAAATAGGAAACACAGAAAATTAACTTAACCTGTCATTTCAAAATTTTGCCAAAAACTAAAGGTCTATAAAATGCCAACTCCCCGATTTGCTCTCCCTGTTAAACAGGGTCCTAAGAGTTTGTCTCAAGCTGTTTACCATAAAGAAGAACTTAATAATGCCGAGAATAATCAAGAAGATTTAGGCCGGGATAATAATTTAACTCAGTCCCAATCCAATATTTTGAACATGCAGCGGACCATTGGCAACCGGGCCGTTATGCGGATCCTCAGGCAGAGCCAGCCAGTTAATAACCCTTCTACCGCCAGGGTCATCCAGCGCAAAATGAGTTGGAAGCTTAGTGATTTAATTAATCTCCAATCCAATACTGCAAAGGCTAAAAATACTTCCTTAAGGTTGGTCAGTAAAATCACAGGTGATAAATCCGAAACCGATTCCACTTTAACCCAGCTAATTGATGCTTATAAAAGCTACATTTTTGACGACCCCAAGGACGACCTCTGGCATCTTGGAAAAATGAACAGCCTTTGCAATAAATGGTTTGAAAATTCTGGCAGAAATGGTAAAAAGGCTCTGGAAATTGACGCCTTCCACCAGGACCTTAAAAAGGAAATGAATATTAAGCTGCAACCTTTTATAAGTAAAACCGGGTTGCCTTTGTCTTATCTCCAGGAACTGGCAGCCAAATATTCGGACCTGACCTCAAATCCTTTTATTTTATTGGTTGATGTAGATAAATACCTGGAAGATGGTAATGTTGGAAAGGCTGACATTGCCCTTCAAAAATTAAAAGACATCCTGGGAGGTGCTTATGCGGTGGTAAAAGGACAATTGGTCCGGGCCCACATCGGCACAATTAACCCGCAAATGTCTCAAATGATGAACAACGAAGGTTATTTCCAGGACGAAACCAGCGACCTTTCCAAAAAAGGCGCCAAAGCTTTTACGACCAAAAATGATGGAAGTTTATATAATTCCTATAAACAGGGGGTGAAAGGTAAGAAAGAAGAAAAGTTAGCCAACCTGAATGAGATTGATACTCAAATGTCGAGTCGTGAGAAGGACAGCGTTTTCCAGTACACCGCTTTACATTACAAAGATGTCAATAATAGCCTTCGGAACATGGAATTAGGCGGTTTAACCCCTACAGTGAGCGAAGCGCAGGCTGATAGCCCCGATCCCCTGTTTAAGAGCGGGTTTATGTCGAATAACGAGGACAAGTTTAATGAGTACAAACTGGGTTTTACCCAGAACACCGTTTCGGCCTTAAACAAATTGCCTCCTTACTCCGGCCAGGTTTACCGGCACGATAAACTATTTCCAGGTTTTGAGGAAGTCTACCGGGAAGGCGCTACAGTCAGTGATATGGCCTTTACAAGTTCAACTTACAAGGCCTCATCTTTGATTAAGCTTTCGAGTGTTGTAGATATTCTAACAATAATGAACTCAAAGACAGGCCGCTTCGTTAAACCACTTTCCATTAATCAGCACGAAAATGAAGTCCTTTTCAAACCGGGCACTCAATTTAAGGTTAGAAAAGTCATCAAGGGTAAAACTGATGCAACAAACCTCAAAGATAGATGGCCCCTTCTTCCCCAGGAAATAATGAACGTCCTGTTGGCGGACAATTTCAAGGATGAAATCAAATATATTGTTTTGCGAGACGAAGTTTAGCTAAACAATTAAAGGGACCACCATTGGGAGCCAACGGCCAGGATGACATTTTTTTACAGGGGCTTTTTACACGCTCACCTGGTGGGGATGAAATGGAAGTTTTGCGTCCACCTGGAATGTAATTCCCGATTGGGGTTACTGTCCGGTGGGTTACCCCCGGCCACGGACGCGAATCTTTAAACGAAATGCTGGATAGCATCCTGGTGTTGGAGATGGACCACCTCGCAAAAACCGCTTCTGGCGGAGAAAGCTACCGGATAGATCCCTTAAAAGGGTCAGGCAACCGGGTGGGGTGGCAGCTCGAAACTCGCCTTAAGCAAGACCTTTAAACTTACAGCCTTATAAAGGACGGGTCCGAGCAGGTACACCGGGGTTCTCGTCTCAATTTGCTACTGGCCCTGGAATTGATGTTACGCTGCGCCCTTAAACCCTTCAAAGACCAGGCCCAAATTCCTGGTTGGGTAAAACTCTCCCGCCAGGTTTATCCCCAGGCGCTTAATTCCCTGAGCAGCCAGGCCATTTTCAACCAAAAACGGGCCAAAAAAGGCCCGCTTAAGCAAAATAAACACTACCAGGAACACATTTTTCTTAATTTTTTGGTTTCCTGGTCCAATATCCAATAAAGGTAATCACCCCTAATTGACCGCCATAAAAAGACCCCCAAAGGTCAGGGCCTCAATACCTTACTTACCGGGTTCGAGCGCGGATAAGTAAATTTTGGCACTATCAAAGTCATACTTGAGATGCCCAAAATTCAAACCGTGCTGCATCAAAGCCGCCCCACTCAGGGTAAAAGGTTCACCAACCCCCTCGACCCGGTAAAGGGTAGTCGGGTTTAGACCTTTTAACCGAACCTGGGCCGGGGGTAAAGCCAAACGCCTTCCCAGGGTCAGCACAAACAACACAGCTTCTAGCCGGTCCTCCCGGACGTAAGAAACAGCGGTATAACTACCATCTCGCGGCGAAAGGTGCCGGTAAATAAGGCCATCCTGCACCAGGTGCCGGATTTGTTTGTACTCCTCGACTAACCCGCGCGCGGTCGTTTTTTCTTCCTCGGACCAGTTCGAAATGTGCCCGCCAATACCCAGGCCCCCCAACATGCTAGAATGGAAACGATAGGTTAATGATGTATCCCGCTTGCCGAGCCAGTGGGGCGTATCGACTACCCAGCAAAACATCGTGCGGGGAGCGTAGGCCAGGGTGTAGCCTTCCTGGATAAAAAGCCGGTCGTAAGGGTCGGTGTTGTCGCTGGTCCAGACCTGGTCGGCCCGGCGTAATACTCCCAGGTCCACCCGGCCGCCACCACTGCTGCACGATTCCCACGAAACCTGGGGATGGGCCGCTCTCAGGCGGTCGAGCAAATTATAAAAACCCTGGGCGCTCCTAACCCACATCTCGCGCTGTTCGGCGGAAGGGGCTTCCGGCCAACCGGGCTCACTTACCGGGCGGTTATAGTCCCATTTGACGAAGGAGATGGCGTTCTCACTTAAAAGTTTGTCCAGCGCTTCAAAAAGATAAGCTTGCACGTCCGTCCGGGAAAGGTTCAGGACCAGTTGTTGGCGGCGTTCGGTCCGGGAGCGGGTTGGAAAATAATAGACCCAATCGGGATGGGCCCGGTAAAGATCGCTATCGGGATTGACCATTTCGGGTTCGATCCAGATGCCAAATTCCATCCCAAGCGCGTGGACATGCTCGATTATCGGTTTTAGGCCGTTTGGTAATTTGGTCGGGCTGACAAACCAGTCGCCGAGTCCGGCGTGGTCGCTATCGCGCGCCCCGAACCAGCCATCGTCAATCACAAAGAGTTCCGCCCCCATCCTGGCGGCAACTTCGGCCAGGTCCATCTGGCTCTGCTCGGTCACGTCGAATTGAATAGGCTCCCAGGAGTTATAAAGCACCGGGCGCGGTTTACCGGCAAACTCCGCCGGGAGAATATGCCGGAGTTGATAGCGGTGAAACAGGCGGCTGGCCTCCCCAAAACCCTCGGAGGTATAGCCAAAACTTAAGACCGGGGTTTCAAAACTCTGTCCGGGTTTGAGGTTCCAGCTAAAGTCGAAAGGGTTGATACCGGAAGAAACGCGGACCCCTTTTCCTTTGAGATAGGTAGATTGCTCTACAGTTACAAGCCAGTTGCCGCTCCAACCGAGGCCGCCAAACCAGACCTGTCCCTGGTCTTCATCGGCCCCGGCCCGACCCGGCCCGGCATAATCGAGGGCAAACCAGGGAGTGGCTTCGTTGGAAGTATGGCCCCGGCGGCTTTCGAGACTCTTTTTGCCATCGGTTATATTGGTCCGGTTGACCTGGAACTCGGCTCCCCAGCGTCCTGCGAGGTGGGTCAGTCGGTAACCACCTTCTCCGGGTGAGGGCAGATGGAGGGTGCCGGACGAAATTTGTTCGATTCTAGTCGGGGTATCGCCAAGGTTAAGCACGCTGGCCCAGCGCTCGATAATTTCCGAATCGTTAAAGACACGGTAGAAAAGATTAACCTGGAATGGATAATAGGCGTCCTTCAAGACGACTTTTAGCTCGGAAGAAACATTATTCTCGGTCAAATCATAATCATGGTAGAATAGCACCAGGTCGCGCACATCATCGGCGAAAGTAACTTTGAGGTCCGGCTCGGTATAATTTATCCCACCCCACCCCAGGTACTCGTAGGCGGCTTCGTGGGTATCGTAAACATACTGGTTGGGTAAGGGGCCGACACCGGGATAATCGGTCTGGTTGGGCAGGCGGGTACCCCAGTAATAATGTAAAAGCTTGTTCCCTTCCTCAACACCGAAAACATAAGCTGTGGTAGCGGTTTCAATAAACCAGGCTCGTTTTTCGGCAAGATATTTAATTGACATAACTATGAATTTTCCTTATGAAATAAAAAATTAATCAATTGGCCCATTATTATTAAAAAAGGCTATCCCAATCTTTATCCAGGCTTTTGGAACCCGTTATTACTCCCCTGGTAATTTGCCGAATATAGAAAGATAGATTGGTCTGGCAGATAGCATACTAGCTCGAAACCGCCTGGTCAATCCAAATCCTTAAGTGCGGATTGAACGGGCAATTGGTCTTATTCAGGTTAATTTTTCTGCTTTTTCAGGAGCTTTCTACCTGGCGGTGGCACAGCCACGAAATTTCCCCATCGGCAAGCAAACGTTTTAGGTTAGAAATATAAGAGTTTAAGGTTGTGTCTTCTTCGACGAAAGGGACATGCTGGCGCACTAAATCGTAAATGGGTTGGGTGCCTTCTCCAAGCTTCCGGTCCGGGCCGATTTGTTGTTTGCGAAAATCAATCCCCTGGGCGGCGGCCATCAATTCCAGGCTCACAATGTGTTCGACATTACTAATAATCTGGCGGGTGTGAAGGGCGGCGGTACAGCCCATACTTACATGGTCTTCAACGTTGGCCGAGGTTGGGATTGTATCGACGCTGGCCGGGTGCGCCAACACTTTATTTTCGGTAGCCAGGGCCGCCGCCGTGTACTGAGTAATCATAAAACCCGAATTAAGTCCACTATGGCGGGTCAAAAAGGCTGGAAGTACTCCGTTATTGGAATGTTCGTCGACCAGGCGCATTAACCGTCTTTCGGAAATATTACCCAGTTCGGTTATAGCGATACTGAGATAATCCATGGCAATTGCCAGCGGTTCGCCATGAAAATTGCCGCCCGAAAGGATTTCAACCGACCCGTCTTGCTCGTTTACAAAAATAAGGGGGTTATCCGTTACGGCGTTCAGCTCGATTTCCATTACCCAGCGCAAATAGGTAATGGCTTCGTGTACGGCTCCGTGGACCTGGGGGATGCAGCGCAGGGTATAAGCGTCCTGGATATTTTTAGGGTCGTGTTTCCGGGTGAACTCACTACCCTGCAAAGCAGTGCGCAGAAAGGCCGCGCATTCAATCTGGCGAGGATGGGGACGCAGGTTATGAATTCTTTCATCGAAAGCCATCACCGTCCCGTTAAGAGCTTCCAGGCTCAGGCAGGCCACAATATCAGCAGCGTCCATCAGGATTTCGGCACGGCAACATTCCAGCACCCCTAAAGCGCACATAACCGAGGTGCCGTTAGTCAGGGCCAGCCCTTCTTTGGCGGCCAGGGTTATGGGCGAAAGACCGGCCCGGTCCAGGGCCTGGCGGCCTGGCAAAAGCGTACCCTGGTAGAGAGCCTCCCCTTCCCCGATTAAGACCAGACTCATATGGGCCAGGGGCGCTAAATCACCGCTCGCACCTAACGAACCTTTTTCAGGAATGACAGGGTGAATACCGCAATTCAACAAATCTACCAGCATTTGGAGGGTTTCCAGCCTGATACCGGAATAGCCCCGCGCCAGGGTATTGGCCCGGATAAGCATAATCGCCCTGGTGGTGGGAATATCAAAAGGTTGGCCTGTACCGACTGCATGGCTGAGTATGATGTTACGCTGTAACTGTTGGACCTGCTCCGGTGGAATGAGACGGTCTTTGAGCGCTCCAAAGCCGGTTGTAATACCATAGGCAATCTGGCCCTCGGCCACCATTTTTTCGACCGCACTGGCAGCCTGCCGGATTTTCCCTTTGGCTGTTTCGGCAATTTCTACGCGTGGTAGGTCCGGTTTGCCATGGGCCACGGCGACGACCTGTTCAATACTCAGGCTGTTCCCATCCAGGAAAATTGTTTCGTTCATACGACACGCCTTCCTCGCTTGAAAACCTGCTGGACAAGATTAACGCCGAACTGGTAGGCCAGGTGACGGTAATCGGCTACCTCCAGGATTATAAAATCCGCCTGCTTGCCCACTTCCAGCGAACCAATTTTGTCTCCCATGGCGATAGCATGGGCCGCATTGATGGTAATCGCGTTCAGGGTTTCAGCCGGTAACAGGCCCTGGTAGCGGCAGGCAATTGCCATCACCAGCGGCAGTGAAGGGCAGGGGGCCGACCCAGGATTCAGGTCGGTTGCCAGGGCCACCGCCACACCACTATCCACCATAGCCCGCGCCCCGGCAAACTCAGGACTGCCCAGGTTAAAGTTAACCGCCGGGATGATTACTGCAACGGTTGGGGACGCAGCCAGGTGGGCCATTTCGGTGGGAGGGGTATGGTCGAGGTGGTCGAGCGAGATTGCTCCTAAATCAATCCCGACCGTGGTTCCACCCATGGCCACAAACTCGTCTACATGGGCTTTTAGGGCCAGACCGCAACCTTTTCCCGCCTGCAAAATCTGCCGCGTCAGGTCAGCGTCAAACACCCCTTCCTCGCAAAAGACATCAATAAAACAGGGTTTAGCCTGGGCCGCAAAATCGCTCCGGGCGTACCAGTCCGCTACCGCCGGGAGCATTTCCTCGATCACCAACCGGGCGTATTCCCCCGTCCGGCCCCTGTATTCCGGGGGAACGCTATGCGCGCCTAAAAAAGTCGGGATGAGTTCGACACTTTGCTGCCGGGCCAATTTTTCGATAACCAGGAGCATCTTTAGCTCGCTGGCAGTATCGAGGCCGTAGCCGGTTTTGACTTCAGCGGTAGTGGTCCCCAACTCCAGCATAGTCGCAAGCCGGGCCGCCGACTGGTTAATAAGTTGGTCCGGTGAAGCGCCCCGCGTCTGACGGACCGTATTCAAAATCCCGCCCCCGGCCAGCATAATCTCCTGGTAGCTTTTGCCCTGGATTCGCATTTCAAACTCATCGAGGCGTTCCCCGGCATAAACCAGGTGGGTATGGGCGTCGACAAAGCCGGGGCAGACCGCTCTCCCGGAAGCGTCCACCATTTCGGCGGCTTCATATTGGGCCAGCACTTCGGAGGTTTCCCCCACCGCCACAATCCGACCATCTTTGACGGCTAATGCTCCACCTGCCAGGCTGCCAACTTCGCGCATTGCCGCGCCCCGCTTGGGTCCGCCGGAGCTGGCGCAGGTGACAAGCCGGGCGGCGCCATGCACGATTAAATCAACTAGCATTTTGTCCACCCTAATTCTGGTCCAGCATCGGCAGTTTTATCCCGTGACTCCGGGCAAAGGCTTTCGCTTCGGGATAACCGGCGTCGGCGTGGCGCATCACACCCGTACCGGGGTCGGTCGTCAGCACCCGTTCCAGGCGTTTAGCTGCTTCGGGCGTTCCATCGGCCACGATGACCTGCCCGGCGTGGATGCTATAACCAATGCCCACACCGCCGCCATGATGTAAGCTGACCCAGGTCGCCCCGCCCACTGCGTTTAACATGGCATTGAGCAAAGGCCAATCGGCAATCGCGTCGGAGCCATCGCGCATCCCTTCGGTCTCGCGATTAGGGCTGGCAACCGAGCCGGAATCGAGATGGTCCCGCCCTATTACTATTGGTGCTTCCAGTTCGCCCGAAGCAACCATTTCATTAAATTTCAAGCCCGCCCTGGCCCGTTCACCGTAACCCAGCCAGCAAATCCGGGCAGGCAAACCCTGGAAGTCAATCAGTTGCCCGGCCATTTGCAACCATTTCTGTAAATGCTTATTTTCCGGGAAAAGCTCCATAATGGCCCGGTCGGTCTTGTAGATGTCCTCAGGGTTGCCGGATAGGGCCACCCAGCGGAAGGGCCCCTTGCCCTCGCAAAAGAGGGGGCGCACATAAGCCGGGACGAAACCGGGATAACTGAAGGCCTCTTTCACCCCGTTATCGAAAGCCCGCTGTCGTAAATTGTTGCCGTAGTCAAAGACGATGCTGCCTCTGGCCTTCCAATCAAGCATGGCCCGGACATGGGCGCTGATGGAATCTAGCACCCGCTTTTCATAGTCCGCCGGGTTACTCTCGCGCAGACTCTTTGCTTCTTCCAACGAAAGGCCCGCCGGGATATAGCCGTAACGGACATCATGGGCCGAGGTCTGGTCGGTGACAATGTCAGGCACAATCCCCTGCGCGACCAGTTGGGGCAGGATTTCGGCAGCGTTGCCAATCAGGGCAATCGAGCGCGCTTCTTTGTCGTTGACCGCCTCTTTGACCGCCGCCAGGGCATAGCGCAAGTTGTCGGTAACCTCATCGACCTGCCTTAAGGCCAACCTGCGGTCGGCCCGCCAGCGGTCAACCTCCACAAATAGCCCCACCCCACCGTTCATGGTGACGGCTAAAGGTTGGGCCCCGCCCATCTCGCCCAACCCGGCAGTTACCACAAATTTGCCGCGTAAATCTTCCCAGCCCTGCTGCCGGGCCAACGCGCCAAATGTTTCGTAGGTACCCTGCAAGATGCCCTGGGTGCCGATATAAATCCAGCTTCCGGCAGTCATCTGGCCGTACATAATCAGCCCCTGCGCCTCCCACTTGTCGAAATTTTGCTGGGTGGCCCAGGCCGGGACGATATTAGAGTTAGCCAGCAAGACGCGGGGGGCATCGGTATGCGTCCTGAAAATACCGACCGGTTTGCCGGATTGGACCAGCAGCGTTTCGTCCGGCTCAAGCTCCTTTAAGCTTTTCAGGATGGCCTCGAAACAGTCCCAGTTACGCGCCGCTTTACCCCGCCCGCCATAGACAATCAGGTTATCGGGGTCAAAGGCCACCTGCGGGTCGAGATTGTTTTGCAACATCCGGTAGGCGGCTTCGATTTGCCAGTTCTTGCATGTAAGCTGCGTACCTCGCGGCGCATGAATTTCACGGACCATCACTAACTTCTCCTATAATTTCAGGCTAACGGTCTGACCAGGGCCGTCAAATAATAAAATATAGCCGCCGCGACCAGGCGGCAGGTACGCTGGTCAATATCGTAAAGCGGGTTTACCTCGCTAAATTCGACCAGGCGGGTCCGGGGGTCTTGTCCGGCCAACCGGGCCAGTTGGCAAAACTCGCTGGCGTTCAGTCCGGTAGGGTTGGGGGCGCTAACACCGGGGGCATCCACCGCGCTTACCGCGTCCACGTCAAAACCCCAGAAGACGGCCCCGGCCTGCTCTTTCGCCAGGATTGCCTGGAAAACGGTTAGCAACCCTTCCCGGCGCAGGTCGTCCATTCTATAGATTTTGGCCCCTTTATCCAGAAGGTAGCGCCGGTGGACCGAAGATGTGCTGAACGGCAAACTACCCATTTCGTAAAAACGGGCGGGTGGGAGGAAACCTTCTTCTAAAAGCTGGAAATAGGGTGTGCCGCTGTTGCAGGGCTTATCAAAACGAACATCGAAGTGAGCATCAATATTGAAAGCCAAAATATCCGGTTGCTCGCTTGCCAGGGCTGCACAATCGGGGTAGGAAATATCGTTGCCGCCGCCGAGACAGATAACCGTTTTTCCATCCCGGATAAGCTGGCGAACTATTTGTTGCTGAAAATGATGAGTCTCTTCGAGGGCCGGTTGAACCAGGGTATTACCAAGGTCAAAAAGGGTGAAGTCAAGTTCAGCCGGGGCCACCAACCGGTAAAGACAGCGCCGGATTGCGTCCGGGGCCTGGGCAGCACCGGGTCGGCCCTGGTTGCGCCGCACCCCTTCGTCCTGGGGACAACCCAAAACTACAACGCGGGCCGCGGCATAGGCTTCCGGCGCGACCTTTACTTTTTCACCCAGGCGGGGATCATTGGGATCGTTGCGTTTATAAAGTAACTGTTCATCCGGTCGAACAGTAAGCTGAAAAATATCAGGCGTTACCACATTGTCACCTTCATCAACACTGATGAGTCCTGGCCTAATTTCTCTTGCCTATATAATACACTTTAAAAGCAATAATGTAATTTATTAATTCTGGACAGTAATACTAATTAGTTAATATCATATTTAACCGGGATAGGTTTGGCTGAGCATGCTAATATTAAATAGAGGGCTCAGCCGTTCCAAAAAGGCATTATTTACAAACTGTTATTTGTACAAGGAAAATTCATATGCAATACCTATCGGTGGATGAAGCCCTGGACTTTATCCTGACGGCCTTTAATCCGTTAGAGGCGCAACCGGTGGAGGTTGGGCATGCGTTAGGCCGGATCCTGGCGGAAGACGTGCTTAGCCCCCTAAATATTCCTCCCTTTACAAACTCGGCGATGGATGGTTATGCCATCCGGGCCGTTGATACCGCCGGGGCTACCCCTGAAAGTCCGGCCCGCTTGCGCCTGGTAGCCGAAGTAGCCGCCGGGCAGGTTTGCGACCAAATTTTAGGGCCAGGTATGGCTATAAGGATAATGACCGGGGCCGCCTTACCGCAAGGAGCCGATGCGGTAGTAAGGTTTGAGGATACTACCGAGGGGTTTTTCGACTTCTCAATTACCAGCCCTGCTACTTTCCCCGGTAGTAAAGATAGTCTGACCGGTAACAGGCACAAACCGCAAGAAGTAGGGGTCTATATCCAGGCCAGCCCCGGTTTGAATGTGCGGCAAGAAGGTGAAGATGTGCAGGCTGGGAGGCTGGTCTTGCAGGCCGGGACAAGGTTAAATCCGGGCCACCTGGGCCTGCTGGCCGCAATGGGTATAACCACCCTGGGGTGCGCCCGGCGACCCCATGTAGGGATTCTTGCGACCGGAAGTGAACTCCTGGAACCGGGCCAACCGCTTACACCCGGTAAAATCTATAACAGCAATAACCCGATGCTGGCCGCGCTGGTCGTTGGTTGCGGGGCGGAAGCGGTGATGCTGGGGAACGCCAGCGACAATTGGGAGGTTATCCGCTCGCGGTTGGTCGAAGGGCTCCGCCTGGGAGTAGACCTAATTCTTACCAGTGGTGGGGTAGCGGTAGGGGATTACGACCTGCTAAAACAGGTGCTACAGGCTGAAGGGCAGTTGGACATGTGGCAGGTCCGGATGCGTCAAGGTAAGCCTCTGGCTTTTGGGCACCTGGGTGGTATCCCCCTCCTGGGTCTACCTGGGAATCCCCTGGCGCCCCTGGTCAGTTTCGAGCTTTTCGCCCGGCCAGCTATCTTAAAAATGCAGGGCCTTACCCCCATCCTCGCCCCACTCGAAGCAAATCTGGCTGCACCAATCCATAATCCGAGCGGACAGCGTAACTTTCTGCGCGGGAAAATGGGTTTGCAGGGTACGAACCTGTGGGTCTGGCCGGGCGAAACCCTCAAATCGTCCCAATTAGCTTCCCTTATCGAAAGTGATTGCCTTATAGTCGCTCACGAGGAGCGAAGTAGTTATGTGCCAGGGGACCGGATCGGAATAATACCTCTTTACGGTCCTGGTTTAAATCAAACAAATACTATGAGCAGGGCTACCAATCCAACTGTTACCAGGATAAATAACTCCTAGCTTTTATCGGAGGTGCGACCATTGCACCTGGTACAGGCGCAGGCAGGTGCCAAGAAGTTTTTGAAATAGCCGACCTGACCGGTGGTGAGTAAGGTTTCCGCGTCGAGTAAAATAAACAACAAAAAATGCGCCCTCTTGGGAAGGCGCATTTTTGTTGAAGACCAAACTAATTAAATCAGGCCGTTTTCACTGGCATATATTGCCGCCTGGGTCCGGCTTTGCATCCCAATTTTTGAGAGGATGATGCTGATATGCGTTTTGATAGTTCCTTCGCTTAGACCCAGGGCATAGGCGATTTCTTTGTTGGCTTTTCCATTTGCCAGAAACCTTAATACCTCAACTTCTCGCTGGGTCAGGTTTTTCAGGACCCCACCTGACTTAACTGGGTTACTTAAATATAAGACCACTTCCGGTGAGGTAACAAAAAGGCCAGTGGTGGTAGTTTTAATGGTATGGCACAACTCCACCTGGTCAATATTTTTTAAAATAAACCCGTCTGCTTTGGCCTTAAGCGCCCGGATCAGTGTTTCGCGTTTTATGGCGCCAGTCAAAATCAAGACACGAGTGGCTGGAAGCTCTTTTTTTATAATTGATGTAGCCTCAATGCCATCCATCTCCGGCATCACCACATCCATCAAAACAACATCCGGTTGGTGTTTTTGGGCCAATTCAATGGCCTCACGGCCATTACAGGCCGTTGAAATAACTTCAATTTCACTATCATAAGTACAAAAGGTTTCCAGCCCTTGCCGGATAATGCTTTCGTCGTCAGCTATTAGAGTTTTAATCATCCTTACTACTACCTTTTCTAGGTTAATCGGCAATTTTTTCAATAGTCGTTTCAAACCGGACCGGTTTTTATTAGCTGACCGGCAAGGATAGAAAGAACCTTGTTCCTCTGCCTTTATCAAGGGGAGTTTCCACAGTCAGGGTTCCTCCATGCGCCCTGGCTATTTCCCTGGAAATATATAGACCCAGTCCTAAACCTAAGGAACCAGGGTGTTTTACAAACCTTTCAAAAATATGTGCCAGCGCGTCAGGATTAATGCCAGGACCGCAATCTTCAACTTCAATAGTTACCCATTGCTCTTTTTTTTCAGCAGGATTTTTGTTAAAACTTATCTTCAAGATGACCTCTGCTTCCCGCGGGGAGTGGTTAAGGGCATTGGCAACCAGATTTTCAAGGGCCTGCCGCAGATGCAACGGGTCTGCCGCAACCCTCAGGTCACCAGGCATTCCGGTTATTTCCACTTTAACCGGGTTTATGGGACTATTAAAAACATTCGCTACATCTTTTACCAGTTCACTAACGTCAACCAGTTCTTTTTTTATACTCATGGAACCCTGCTCAAGCCGGGTCACATCCAACAAATTATTCACCAGGCGGTTCAGGTGTTTAAAACTATTTTCCAGGCTTTCGACTTCTCTTAAATCGAGCGTCCGGGCATCCTCAACCGCTCGGTTGCGAAGTAAAGTCAGCCGGCCACCAATCGGGGTAAAATAGTTGCGTAAGTCGTGGGCAATTATAGTTATCAGGTCTTCCGCGGTAGCTCGCCAGATTTCTTCCCTGGCCTCCCGTAATCTTTCCTGGATAAGTTCGGTCCTGTGCAAAATAATACTGACCCAGCCCGTAACGGCTTCCAGGAACCGCAAGTCATACTCGGAAAAAGCGTCGGTTGCAATGGCCGTAGCCTCTACCACACCCCGTAGTTGGTTTGTTACATACAAAGGCACCGAAATAATCGAATGGATTCCCAGCCCGTTGACGACCCCAACCAACTGTTCCGGGTCATCTTCAGCATGACCGGTTATAAAACTTTTTTGGTCCTGGTAAACCCCCACGGTCCTTCCATTGTTTTGCAGATAGAGGACATCTAACCCCAGTTCTTTTTGCTTACGGCCAACCGGGGTATGGCTGACCCCCATCGCAACCAGAGCCTCAATCTCAGGTTGGTAAAGGAAAATGTCAACTTTGTCTGCATATAGAGCTCTTGCCACCAGGTCACTTGTCTGGGTCAAAACCTCTACTACATCGAGCGAATCAATTGAAAGTAACTTTTCAAGTGTGACCAACAATAAATTATGTCTCCCCGGGACTGTATTTAACCCTTCTAAAACAGGGCCAGGATTAATATCGCCGGTTTTATTTTGGAGGGAATTATTAATACTGTTTCTATTGCCTTTAATAGCATCGGAATCTCTGTTCAATTTATTTGTGATCGCTTTCAGGGCTGCCAACTCGACTACCCAATCCAGATTTAACGCTCAAGGAATGATAAGTATTATTAAATGCTGGTTCGCTAATATATTTTTAGGTTGGACTGAGTGGAAAGAAAATCAGGATTGCCCGCGATGAGTAGTTGGCGGGGAGGAACAAAAATATAACTACCATTCCAAATTGAGCAAACCAGGGAAGGGTGTTCACCCGCAACTAATTTGCTTCATCTATTATTTATTAAATCACAAGGGGGAGAATTTGTAACTACGGGAATCCCGTAAAGATTTATCAAAATAACCGTAAATAATTTATTTAAATCAAAATCATGGAAATACTAAAAATTAGGAGGATTCTATTCCCCGGCAATGACACCACGCTGGATAGCATAGCGTACCAACTCGTTCTCATTATGCAAATGAAGTTTTCGCATAATATTAGTCCGGTGGGTCTCGGCGGTCCTGGGGCTAATTGTCAGCTTTTCCCCGACCTGGGCATTGGATAAGCCTTCCGCAATCAGTTGGAAGACTTCCCTTTCGCGGGTGGTCAGAATTGTGTAGCCGTCTTCTTCTGGTTCGTTACCGCCATTGGCCTGTTCAATATACAATTCGATGGCCCGTTCGCTCAAAGGCGGACTTAGATAGTGTCTTCCCAGGCTAACCGCCTTGACGGCTTCAATCAAACTGGCATTTGAAGAGGCTTTTAGCACGTAAGCCGCCGCTCCGCTCCGTAAAGCCTCTAAAACATACGGCTCGTTGGAATGGAGGGATAATACCACCACCTGAGTTTGGGGGGTATTTTGCCGGACCCGCTTGACGACTTCCAGTCCGTTCAAGCCTGGCATCATAATATCTAATATAAGAATATCGGGTTTAAGTTGCTCGACCAGGCTAATGGCGGTCAAGCCGTTTTCGGCTTCGCCAACAACCTGGAATTCTGGTTGACTTTCCAGTAAGGTGCGTAAACCTTGCCGGACGATAGGGTGGTCATCGGCTAAAACAATTCTAGAAATCATAAGTCATTCAATTCTTAATGCTAGCAAAATTATTTCTAACCAATAACAATAATAATAGCAGAAAATCTTTTTTTGTTTTCCAACAATTTTCCCGTTATTTATCTTTACTTCCCCATTTTAAACAGGTTCCAGCCGGTTCAACCTTCACTTTCGAACTCCTCTTCCCCTCTTTCTAGGCTAATTGGAATCTGGGCAATTATAGTTGTACCATAATTTATTTCACTTTCAATAGTAAAGCTGCCGCCGACCAATTCCACTCTCTCCCGCATTGCGGAAAGGCCGGTTGATTGGTAGATATCGAGCTTTGTCCCAACCGAAAATCCCTGGCCTTCGTCTTGGATTAACAAAATTAACTGGTCGGTTACAACTACCTGGACCAGCACCTTCGAGGTACGTGCATGGCGGGCTACGTTGGTCAGTGCTTCCTGGACTACCCGGTAAACAGTAGTTTCAATTTCGGGTGCAAGCCGAATATTCAGGCCCCGGTGGATAAATTTTACTTCAATCCGGGTCTGGGTAGTAAAACGTTGAAAATGAGTCGCCAGGGCCGGGATGAGTCCCATGTCATCCAGCAAAGTAGGTCTTAAATTGAGTGATAGCTCTCTAACCCTGGTCATAAGCTCATCCACAGTTGCCAGCGTATCCGAAATCGTGGCTTTTTGACCTTCCGGGGTTAAATGTTTACTGCTCTCCAGCATAAACTTCAAACCTGTCAGGTACTGGCCGATTTCATCGTGCAACTCGCGGGCAAGGGTACGCCTTTCGGTTTCTTGCACTTCCAGCAAGCGGACAGAAAGGTTATAGAGGCGTTCGCGTTCCTTTTTGAGTTGTTCATTTACCGCGGCCAGTTGGGCATTGCTTGAGGCCAGTTCTTCGGTCCTTTTTTCAACCATTCTTCCCAGGTCTTCCCTGGTCAGGTGCTGTTCGTGAATATCGGTGGCCTCCCCGTACATGCGGACGACCTGACCTTGCACGTCCAGGAGGGGTTTGGCTCGGACCAGGAACCAGCGGTATTCACCATCCACCCTGCGGATGCGGTGTTCCTGTTGCAGTGACCGGCCCTTCTCTAAGGCCTCGCGATAGCGGCGGGCCGATTCTTCCCGGTCCTCAGGATGAATGGTTTCAACCCAACCCCAGGCGTTAGCCTCGGTACGAGATTGGCCGGTGTAATCAAACCAGCGGTCGTTATACCAGTAATTTGTTCCCTCCGGCTCACTGGACCAAAGTAGGTCCGGTACAATATTGGCAACAATCCGAAAGTTTTGTTCGCTTTCTCGCAAGGCTTTTTCAGTGCGGGCCCGTTCGATGGTAGTCCAAATACGCTCGCCGGTTTCCCGAATGAGTTCGATTTCGTAGGTTTTCCACTGGCGTGGTGGGGTCTGAGTCACGGCGAAGCAGGCTACCCACACCCCAGCCTGGTTTAATGGCACACAGACCATTGCTTGAGAGTGAATTGCCTCCATCGCTTCTCGCTCGTCCCTGGAAAGAAAACTGAGTTCATTCAAATCAGAAAGGACGAGAATTTCACCCTTTTCCAGATTTTCGAGGGTCCAACTGAAAGCCGCTAACGGATATGTTCCGACAATTGAAGCGGCCTCTCCGCGAGTGTAATCCCACTCAACCCGCGTCCACCCTTCCGCTAAATTAACTTCAGAATAATAGCAGCGGTCAACTTTCAAGTGGTCGCCGACCAACCGGCAAGCGGTAGCCTGAATCTGAGTAGTATCGGTAAGTGGCCTTAAAACGTCGCTCAGTTTTAAGAGAAACTCCTGGCGCTCCTGGGTAAGTTTGCGCTCGGTTATATCCGCGAAGACAATAGCGACCTGGCGACTCTCAGGGCCACCGACTCGCGAAGCGTAGGTTGAATACCAGCGTCCGGTATCCTGGTTAAAGTCATCAAACCGTGAGGGTTCTCCTGTTCGAACCACCCTGGAGTAATATTCGAGCCAGTAAGGTTCTACATTAGGGGTAACCTCACTGCCCAATTTACCTACTACATCTTTAAGACCGGTTTGCCGCTCATAAACCTGGTTGACTTCCAGGAAACGGTAATCCAACGCCTGCCCTTTCTCATCACAAATCAACTCAATAATGGTGAAACCTTCATCTATAGAGTTGAATAAGGTGCGGTATTTTTCCTCAGATTTGCGCAGGGCTTTTTCGGCGCGTGCCCGCTCCATACGTGGGAAAAGCCGGCTTGTTACCTCATTTATCAAGGTGATTTCATCATCGCGCCACTGCCGGGGATGGTTGGCATCAACACTCAGGGCATATTTTAGTTCACCTCTTTGCAAAGATGGCACTTCTACATAGGAAAATAAATTAAAGGCGGTTACGGCAGCTACCGTTTGAGGGGAAAGTCGAGGGTCGGTCAGGACATTATCAACCACCACGGTCTCACCCCGCTCCAGGATTTCAAGCCGGGCCGGTTCGATAAATTCGGAAAGGCGATAAACTCCTGTAAAATCGGGCATTTCCTGGGCGCTCCAACTATAAAACAGGTTAATCCGGTCGTTCGCCACATCAAAATCACTGAAGCCACATTGCGCAACATCAAGGTAGAGACCAAGTTTTTCCCCGGTAACTCGCATAATTTCTTCAGGGGTGGTTAACCGGGAAAACTCCATGTCAAGTTCTGCCAGGAATGCCCGGTTCGCTTCCCTTTGTTTGCGTTCGCTAATGTCATCATAGAGAATACTGAGGTGTTCTTTCCCGGTAGGGAAAATTCTTATATCATACCAGCGATTGCTCGAAAGAACGTAATTTTCAAAACGTTCTGATTGCCCCGAATTATTGACACGGTCATAAATTTGTAATAAATCTTCGTTAAGGTCCGGGAATAACTCGGTGGCTAACCGGCCATTAGCTTCAGTGTAAGAAACGCCAAACAGCCGTTCGAACGCTGAATTCAACTCAATCAACCTGAAATTGTTTACTTTACCATCTTTATTTCGCACTAACTCGCAAGAACAAAACCCTTCATCCATTGTTTGAAAAAGGGTCCGGTAATTTTCTTCCGAACGCCGCAAAGCCTCCTTGGAAGATATGGCGTCTTCCATTATATTTAGGGCAGCCAGGCGGCCATTTAGAATTTCAGTGTTAAGGGCTTCCAATTCTCGCATCCGCTCAATTAATTCCGTGTTGGAGGTTTGCGGTGATTTGGAGGAATCTTCCTGTTTTTTTTGCAGGTCTACCAGTAGATCTTTATTCGGTTCTTTTTCCTCACTCAATGTCAGTTGCAACTCGCCAGGAGAAACCGGGTTTGTTTCTTTAGGGGGCGAACCACTTGTTTTATTCCTCTTTGGTCTGGTCATTTTCCTCACCGCTTTCTTCGCCAGTAAATTTAAGCGGGTAACGCTTGCCCTCACCCAGGCGTATATTAAGGTCGTTGACCTCTTTTTTTAACTCAATCATCCGAAGTTCCCGGCTAACGGTTGCCCGGTTAAACCGGGTCAGCTCATCCATATTCCGGCTCAAAGCTTCCTCGGCCCCTTTCCGGTCGGAAATGTCTAGAAAGATACCGACCGCCGATTGAACCTTTCCTTTCTCATCTCGAAGGGGCGATAAACTTATTACAGCCCAAATCCGGGTTTGGTTCTTTCGGATCAGCCGCGCTTCTCTTTCAAAGGGTAGCCCCTGGCCGACCAGGCTATCAAACAGGGTTTTGATCATATCCACATCTTCGGGGAAAATAATTCGAGGAGAGATTTACCCATTATTTCTTCTGAGACAAAACCCAAAATTTCGTGCATTTTCTGGTTGGCAAATTGTAGATTCCCTTCCAGGTCAACCCTGGCTACCCCGGCGGTAGCCTGGCTGACCAGGGCCCGGTAACGCTCTTCCGATTCGCGTAAAGCTTCCTCTGACCGTTTGCGCTCGGTTATTTCGAGAAAGGTTAAAACAACTCCATCAATCCGGTCTTCCAGGGTCCGGTAAGGTAAAATTCGCAGCAAATACCAGTTGTCATCCGTCGTATTAACCTCGCGGGTTATCGGGGTAAGGTCGCGGAGGACTTTATCGATATCTTCATGAAAATTCTTATCGCTGTAATTAAGGTGGTGGGTAAGGTGGGCTAAAGGCCGGTTGAGGTCGGAAGGAATTATATTAAAGATACGCTCCACTTTAGGCGTATAACGTTTGATAACCAGTTGGCGGTTGAGAAATATAGTAGCTATATCGGTGGAAAGTATCAGGTTTTGCAAATCGCTGTTGGAATGACTGACCTCTTCAACTTTGATTTTTAATTCCTGGTTTACAGTTATCAGTTCCTCGTTAACTGCCTGCAACTCCTCGCGGCTGGTTTCAAGCTCCTCTGTGGCGGAGCGCATTTCTTCGTTGATAGATTGCAATTCTTCGTTAGAGGCTTTTAACTCCTCGTTGGAAGCCCGTAATTCCTCGATGGAAGCGGCATACTGTTCGGTAGTGCCATTAAGTTGGCTTTTAAGGACCTCTGTTTCCTGTTGAAGCTGGCGGATATAGGTAGCGTTTTCGCTCTCCTTTTCCCTGGAAACCTGGTCGTTTCCATCTGTCCCGGCCTTGCTTTCGGTTATGGTTGGATCAAAGTCGAGATTTTGATTAATTTCGTCAAAAATAATCAGGATATAACCGGCTAAAGCAGGGGGCTGGTTAATTGGCCGGAAAATAAGCCGGACCCAGCGAGATACCCCGTCCAACTCAATCCGAATCCGGCGGGTTTCATTGGAATTTCCACGTTGAGCATTGTAAAGGCCGCTACTCATTTCAAGGCGCAAATCTGGGTGGATGACTTTGGGAAGGTTTACAGAAGTAAGCCCATCCCTGAACTGCAAATAGCGCCCGGCCTGGTTGGAGATATGGATGATATCAAATTTATCATCCACTATGATACCGGGAGGGGCATACACCTCCATTATATTGTTAATAAATTCAGGGGAAAGTATGACATTTTCTTTATGATTCGTGGGAAATGAAACCAACTCGGCCGGCTCAACCTCTTTTTGGGTAAGGCCATCGGTCCGCTCGATAGGGGCCAACACCGGCACCGGCCTTGAAAAGGTGGGAACCACCCGGCTGGTGTAGATGTGGTTTTTTTTATCGAAACTCGTAAAAAGCTGTGATGCATTATCCGCCGACTCCGAGGTACCCAGGACCAGGTACCGTTCCGGTCGGAGAGCAAAATGAAAAACGGTCAGGGTTTGTTGCTGGGCTTCTTTGTTAAGGTAGATAAGGAGGTTGCGGCACGATATCAGGTCCAATCGCGAGAAGGGCGGGTCTTTTAGAAGGTCATGATTGGCAAAAAGAATGGTTTCGCGGATTTGTTTGCGGACCCGGTAACGGTGGTCGGTATAGGTAAAATACTGGCGCAACCGCTCCGGGGAAACATCCAGGGCGATTGTCTCTGGATAACTGCCTTCACGGGCGATGTTAATAGCACTTTCATTCAGGTCACTGGCAAAGATTTGCAACCGGGGAGGAAGGGTCAACTTGCTGGCGTATTCGTGCAACAAAATAGCCAGGGTATAGGCTTCTTCCCCGGTTGCACAACCGGCTACCCAGACCCGCACTGCGCTTTCAGGGCTATCTTTACCCACAAACAGGCCGGGGATAATCCTGGTTTCGATAAAGTCCCAGACTTCTTTATCCCGAAAAAAATTGGTTACACTGATAAGCAGGTCGCGCATCAAAGCTTCGACCTCCGCCGGGTGAGAAGTCAGAAAATCCTGGTAGATGGGCAGGGAAGGAATATTATTGACCTGGAGGCGACGCTCAATTCTTCGGTTCAGGGTCGAACGTTTATAGAGAGAAAAATTATGGCCGGTGCGGACCTTTAAAAAAGCGAGGATTTCAACTAAAGGATCGCCCCTGGACGGAACTTTCTCCAGGTCTTCCTCCGCCTCAATTGAGGCGGAGTCAGATTTATCTGGTTCTTCGTTATCGGCCAGAATTACCTTACTTTTGTTTTCCCGGTAAGTCACAAGCCAGTTCCCCATTTGAGCTACCGGCAAAATCTGGTCGACCAGACCTGTTGCAATCGCATTTTTGGGCATCTGGTTATATTCGGCTTCCTCCGGGTCCTGGACAAGGGTTACCCCTCCCATCTCTTTTATCCGGGGAAGGCCCACCGAACCGTCCGAACCGGTACCGGATAGGACAACCGCGGCGGCTTCGTCGCCATGAGTTTCGGCCAGGGTGCGAAAAAACAGGTCAATAGGGGCCCGTTCACTCCTCATCCCCTGTAAATCTACCAGTTGGATATAGCCATCTTTCATTGAGAGTTGTTTGCCCGGAGGGATAACATAAACCCTGGCGGGTTCCACAGGCACCGCTTCTTTAACCTGGATTACCGGGAGATTGGTATGGCGTTGAATTATGGAGGCCAGGTTACTTTCATGTTCCGGTGAGAGATGGGTGACTACCACAAATGCCATTTCTGGATTGGCTTGAGGCAGGTATTCAAAGAAATCTTCCAGGGCTGCCACTCCACCCGCCGACGCCCCTAACCCAACTAACAGCATTTTATGGTCAGATTTCTCGCTCTTTTTATCCGGTTTTGGGACTGACCCCGCCCTACTTTTACGGCTATCCCCGTTTGATTTTGGTGTGTCCATTTGTATTTTAACCTTTTGAACTGAAAAAACTTAGGAAGTTCCCCTTTGAGGCTAATTCATTTGGCTGATTACTCCAGGGCTTCCCTGGCCGGTCTGTTCCCGGTCAGGACCCGTTTTATGAGATTAGCCTGTTGCTCACTCCGAGCAGCATTTTCAATATATTCTGACGCACTTAAAAGGTTACCATTTTTTTGAGCCTAGCTGGCCAAACGCCGATGGAGTGAACCACTTTCTTCCAGAGCCCGCAAGGCGGCCCAAAGGGCTTCCTCAAGGGCGTCCGAGTGTTCATCCAACAAACTTTGAGCGGTATAGGAATGCCCCACCCGGCAACGGTATCTAACCACACCCTCATTATCAATTTCCCAGAGTGTACCATGACATTCGGGGCAAGCAATGGTGGCCGGTTTGCCGATTGTGTTTAGAATTTCATCGTCTGGAATATGTGACAAAGCGAACTCATCTTCGATTTTAAGTTGCCTGGTAATTGCCCTTGCGGCTTCCATTTCTGACATACCTGCGTCTGCAGGTTCCCTTACAAGTCCATATAACAAAGCGCTCATTTCGGATAAAGGTACCGCGAAATCAATATTGTTGACTTTGCGAAGGGCATTCATTGGCATTTCCGGGTAAAGGGCATCCGCCGGGGTTTGAATCCCGGCCAAACCACCCCGTTGTTTGATTGCCATGAGGCCAAATACACCATCATCTAGCATACCGGTCAGCAAGACCCCGATGACGCGAGGACCAAAGTTACGGGCTGCTGAGTGAAAAAGGGGATCAATTGCCGGGCGGTGCCGGTTTTCCTTGGGGCCTCGCACCACCCTGACCGTATTTTCTTCCAAAACCATGTGGTGGTTGGTTGGAGCGACATAAATATGGTTTTTTTCGAAAACCAGGCCATCGGTTGGATAGCTGACAGGTAAGGGCCCGGCTTTTGATAAAATCTGGGGTAAAAAACCAGGGCTCTCGCTAGAGGTATGGATAACAATAAAGACAGTGGCACCCAGGTCTGGAGGTAAATCCTTTACAAGGTTTTGAAGGGCTTCAACTCCCCCCGCAGATGTACCAATTACGATAATATCGTGGAGATTGGAAACCGAATCAATGTTTTCTACCTGGTCCAACCCGGGTCCTGTGTGACCGGTTTCTTTATTCGGATTTTTAGCCAAAATAATTCAGCTTTCTTAACAATTTAGTCCTCAAAGGGTTGTAAAATTATAATCCACACTCTTAACTGCTTTTTCACAAAGCGAGTAAAGTTAATTGCCAGCAATTTACCGGTAGCTTTAAGGCCGGCGTTTCGAGGTTAAAGAAGGGGCGGTTTAGAAATCTTTCCCATAGGTTACGGTCCCGCTTTGGTAAATTTCAATTACAATTCAATTATACCTGTTAAGTAAACAAATGTAATTTTCAGGCGGTGGATAACCGGGCAAAATCTTTATTTCCTAAAATGGTTAAATACACCAGCAATTAACTTAGAATGTGCTTCATAGGGAAATGTAGCCATCAGGTTTAACCTCAAACGACCCATTGCCAGGAAAATAAAGCATTTAACCCAAGCCCTTTCCGAGCAGTTGGCAACTTGACCTTGCCCAGTTTAGGGAAGTTTCAAAAAAGAGGAGAAACCAGGAGTTTTCAAAAGTTAATGGGGTTTTATAAGCCGAATAAGAACATAATCATTTCCGATTGAAATACATTTCTAAATATTCAAAAAATTCTAGCCCTGGAATGAAAGTTTTATCCAAAGGAATTGTAAATAGCAAGAGGTAGCTAACACCACCTCTTGCTAACTGATTGTAGAGCCGGTTAGGGAATTTGAACCGTTATTGTGTTATTGGCAGTTTTGCACCATCTTTTAAAAATAACGGGATTCTTGCAAGTGGTGCTTCAGTGAACTTGGTAATTCCACCATCAAACTGTTCTCCCGAATAAGCATCAGTCCAGGTAGCCCCCTCCGGCAAATATACGGAGCGTGCCCTGGCGCCTTGCTCAAGAATCGGGGCTACCAGTAGATCTGGCCCAAACATGTATTGGTCTCCTACATCCCAGGTTTTGCTATCTTGCGGGAAATCATAGAAAAGAGGCCGCATCGGAGGCGTTCCCTTATCGCTGGCAACTTGCATCAATTGAGAAATATAGGGACGAAGCCTTTCTCTTAAAAAGAGATGGTTAACCATAATTTCATAGGCCTCTTCACCATAGCTCCAAACTTCATTGGGACCCCCGCTGCCACAGATTCCGCCACCAGAATTACCTGGCCCAGGTGTAAAAGGTTTGCGGTCTCCATGGATGCGAAATACCGGACAAAATACCCCGTACTGGAACCACCGAATAATAAGTTCCTGGAAAACCGGGTCATTTGGGTCGCCTCCATGAAATCCACCTATATCGGTGGTCCACCAGGGAATTCCTGCAATTGCCATATGTAGGCCCGCGCGTACCTGGTGGCCAAATACTTTGAAGGTAGAGGCAATATCTCCTGACCAAACCAAAGCACCATAGCGCTGGCTACCGGCCCACGCTGACCGGACCAGATTTATGATATTGGGCTGCTTCTCTTTTGTCATCCCCTCAAAAAAGGTCTGACTGTAATTACTTGGATAAATATTGCCGACTTGCTTACTGGAGCCGATATGATAACGGTAGATGTCGTGATCGTAAACGGATAATTCGGGTTCCGCTTCATCTAACCAGAAGAGCTTGATCCCGTAATCGTAATAGTTCTTTTTGATTATGTTCCAGAGATAGGTACGAGCCTCAGGGTTGGTAGCGTCGAAAATGGCATTTTGTCCCAGGAATTGGAATTGAGTACGAACCCCACGGTCTGAGCGCAGAAGATACCCCTTCTCAAGCATTTCGACGTAATTATCAGATTCAGTTTGTACTGTCGGCCATATGGATACCATTAGCTCAATGCCCATCTCCTTTAATTCTTCTACCATAGATTTTGGGTCAGGCCAGTATTGGGGATCGAATTTCCAGTCTCCCTGGTTTGTCCAATGGAAGAAATCTGCGACTATCACCGAAATAGGTAAGTTTCTTCTCTTGTATTCTCTTGCGACCTCAAGAAGTTCATCCTGGCTCCTGTAACGAAGCTTACTTTGCCAGAAGCCCATTGCGTATTCCGGCATCATAGGAACTTTGCCCGTGGACGAAGCGTAGGCTTCTTCGATTTCGGCAGGTGTATCTCCCGCAGTTATCCAGTAATCCAACTGTTTAGTGGAGGTTGCACTCCATTCTGTGATATTCAGGTTGAAATTTACACGCCCAATTGCAGGATTATGCCACAAAAAGCCGTAACCCAGATTTGACAGGACAAACGGAACGCTCACCTGAGAATTCCTGTGGGTCAAATCCAATTGACACCCTTTCAGGTTAAAAAAGCTTTGCTGGTACTGCCCCATTCCATACAGCTTCTCAATAGGATCAGATTCTAACCTGAGGGTCAGGTCAAAGTCGCTACTGCCGGGATGGGCAATAAGTTCACGGCCACCGTATTTTAGCTGGTAAGTGTGTTCGCTCTCACGTAACAGGATTTCACCTTTTTGGTTAAAAATTGTTATGCGGCCATTCCTGGTAATTTCCGCTTTGATCTTCCCATTCGTGATGGTCGCATTATCCTGGTTGATTTTGATTTCTGCTTCAGACGGGTCCGCCGGTAGCAAGGCCCAGGCCTCATCTGTTATAGGGGCGTATGAAGCACGTACACGCAAGGAATTCGTTCCCCAGGGTTCAATCCAGACTTGCTCATGGTCGTATTCCCTAATCAGGCGAGATTTAACTGAACGAAACATAATTGGGGCCTCCACTCCTTCAGGATGATTAAAACATTAGATGTTGGGTAAATATACTACAATTGTGCTTGTAACCAGGTTTCTACACCAAAGAAATTTTTTAGTAACATAATTTTACACTATTGAAAAACCTGAATTATTGAGGTTCTACCGCTTTTGTTAACCAATTAAGATTAATTCCAAAATCTTATTCTTATCTTTGCAATAAATAAACCCTGTCTGCAATGGCCCAGCTTATTACTATTTAAGACTTACCCTTATTCAATGCTATCCTAGACCGATGGTGTAGTGATAATTCCTTCGTTTGGCCAGGCAGTTCCGGAAAATTCTGTTAGGAATCGGCCATCCAATTTTAATAGCAAATTCCAGCAATTAATTTCCCAGGAAAACCTATGCTCCTCATAGTAGACTCGGTGCAAGGGTTTCAGGAGGCCTGATTGCTCGGCAGTTAAAGCTAAACCGGGCCGGATAAACTTCTCATCCGGCCCGGCACGATGGGAAACATTTTGGATTAAATTTCCCCTGTTTAGCTTTCGGTAAGGGCCAGGCAGTTACCTATTGCCCACCTGAGGCCCCGGTAGATTAGTTATTTCTTGTTAATCCTGTTAATTTTCTCCATTTCGATTTTCGGTTCCCGCCGGATTGTAAGCAGGCCGTTCACCTCTTGCTGTATGTCAGTCAACTGGGTATAGCAATAGCCGCTTACGTAGTCCAGGTTCTTGATAGCTTGCGTAATACTCTCGTAGCGTTTAAGGAACTCTTCCTCGTTTGATACCTGGTTACCATAGCCCCAACCATCTTCGTTTTTGAACGCAATACCGCCATACTCACTGATGATAACAGGTTGGCCTTTATACGCGTACCCTTCTGCAAATGGAAAGCGGTGCGTATCGTGTGTAATATCGTTGCTGAGAAGCTTGTCCTTATCCCGGTAACGCGCTTCTAATACGGAACCACGCTCCTCATAATCATGCAGAGTAATAATATCCGAGACGGTATGCTCCCAGCCGTCATTGACAATTACCGGTCTCATCTGGTCATAAGATTTGGTCCAATAATAAATCGCTTCGGTATACGCCTGTATCTTCGGTTCTCTTGGGATGTTCTCGATGCCCCAGGATTCGTTAAAGGCGACCCACGTTACGATGCTTGGATGATTGTAATTCTGCTGCACAACTTCCATCCATTCTTTCGTGAAACGCTGCACCGCCTCGTCATTAAACCCATAAGCATTTGCCATTTCCGACCAGACGAGCAGGCCCTTGCGGTCCGCCCAGTACAAATACCTGGGGTCTTCTACCTTCTGGTGCTTGCGAACGCCGTTGAAACCAAGCGCCAGCGTTTTATCAATATCTTCAATAATGGCTTCCTCGGAGGGAGGTGTCAGGTGGGTATCTTCCCAATAGCCTTGATCCAGCAGAAGCCGTTGATAAATGGTCCAGGTGTTGAGCAAAATGTTGCTGCCTTTAATGGCAACGCGCCGCATACCGAAATAAGTGTAGACTGTATCGACCGGCTGGCCATCTTTCTTTAAAATAACCTCGGCATCGTACAAATTCGGGGTATCAGGATGCCAGGTATAGACCTTCCATTCGGCAGCATCGTTCAAGACGCTTAAATCTACCTTCAAAGACGCCCGGTCTACTGTCGTTTCTGTTGACCGTATTAACGTTCCTTTAAAGCGAATAATCGTCTGAAGAGTCAACCCTTCAAAGGAACGAACCGTGTTAGCCAGCTCATAATCGAACGTAACGGCACTGTCTTCCAGTCTTGGCGTAATTTTAGCGCGTTTCACATGGAGCGCATCGACATATTCCAACCATACAGATTGCCAGATCCCTGTCGTCTGCACATACCAGCACCCGAAATTTTTATCAATCCAACGTTGCTTGCCGCGAGGCTGCGCTGTACTGTTGCTATCTTCGACCCTGACCGTGATCCGGTTATCGCCACCAGGTTCTAAAGCATCGGTAATATCAAACGAGAAAGCGGCATACCCTCCTTCGTGCAAGCCGATGTATATACCATTCACCCAGACCTTTGCCAGATAATCGACGGCCTGAAAATGGAGAATAACCCGCTTATTTTCCGGTTGGGTTGGGATGGCTACGTGACGCTCATACCAGACGCATGGGTGAAATGTAGTTTCTCCGATGCCACTTGCCTTTGTCTCATACGTGAAAGGAACCTGGATTGTCGTTCTAGCTCCTTCGAGCGTGTTGAACCACTTCTTCCGCTCACCTTCAAACCCATCATCAAAGCGAAAATCCCACTCCCCATTCAACAATTGCCACTCGTCGCGTACCAATTGCGGTCGAGGGTAATCTTTAATATATTTGTGCGAATCGGTCATAGCTTACAATCTCCAGGATAAATATAATTACTAAACAGGTAAAAAAGTACCCAAAACATTAATTTATTAGAAAAAGACCTTCAATGTTTTGATTTCAAATGCCCGGAAATCGAGCGAAATTACCGAACCGTCCAGGGCGATTTCCTGTAGTTCTTCTTCCAGCATATTGGTCAGCGCCACCCGGTAAGGAAGTTTAACGAAGCGAACTTTTACCCTCTTTACAGCGGAACGCTCCGCTTCGTAAAGGCGCAAAACGTACGCCTGTCCTTCTTCGGCCGGTTTCACTGTCTCAAGAATAATATTGGAAGCATCTACTGTCACCAGCGACCCGATATCTTCCGTGGAACGGCCAGGTACGGCGATTACACCCACATTCAACTCGTAAGCGGGCCGAATGACCGTCTCCGTTCCAAACCCACCTTCGTGAGGAAGAAGCGCATATACGACTTCGTGAATTCCTTCGTCGCCGCGAGGGTCCGGGTGCGTTCCCCCTTTGTGAAGGGTGAGCCGCATATCCGAGCTCTCTACGGAAATGCCGTATTTGCAATCATTGAGTAGCGCGACGCCGAACCGGTTCTCCGACAAATCTGTCCACTTGTGGTTACAAACCTCGAACATCCCCTGGTCATAAGAGGTATTGGTATGGGTTGGCCGTTCCACGTACCCGAATTGGACTTCATGGCGGGCCTGCGGCGCCAGGATATCGACATCGAAACCGACTTTGAGAAGTTGGTGTTTCTCTTTCCAGTCGATGACCGTCTCAAAATCCACCTGCGGCGTATCGCTGTGAAATACAATATCCTGTTTCAAAGATGATGCTTTCCCGAGCCGGTATACGCTGCGAATTCGCAATTGCAATGGACCGGTCGCGACAAGCTCCTGGCTTTCGAGCGATGTTTGAAGCTGCAACTTGGTGGCCTGGTCCCGGTCGATGTCCCAATTGTCCCAGGAGGCCGGCACATCTTCACCGAGCAGGAACGCGTTAAGGGGATAGCCGTTTCCGCGAAGTTCGCGCCCTGTCCCATTATCAATAAAAGAGGCAATATAACCATTGTTATCGAAAGTTACCAGAGCGAACGGCGTCTTCACCTGCCTATCAAGATAAGAGAATGGGGATGCAGTTATTTCTTCTGCATTCTGGGCAACCTCAATCACTGCGGTCCCCAATGCCGGGACAGTCACGCCCCCGACCAGCAGTTTCTTCTTGCCAAACACATCTTCAATCCGTTGGCCCCGTAACGGATCTGCCACCTGGACGCTTGAGTCCTTAAAGTCGAGCGCAATCGTTCCTTTTCGGTCCCATCCCAGGGTATTGAGGACGGTGATACGTTGCGGGGCAGGCGTTACGGTCGTCGCCAGCAAATCCTCTGTCATCCGTCCCGCCTCACTAATAATGGAACCGACCTCACGAATAGCGCGGTCATGCACTTCCGGAATCGAAGTGCCTGGCAGAATATCGTGGAACTGATTTATGAGCAGTAATTCATATAATTCGGTCGTGCGAACCGAGGGTTTATCCGCACCACTAATCCAGCGCAACACTTCGGCGAGTTCAAGGTTGTGAAGCGCAATTTCGGCCTTGCGGTTGTTGCGTTTAATCTGATGCATCTGGGTCAGCGTTCCCCGGTGCCCTTCAAGATAAAGCTCACCAGTGTGGACCGGCGGATTTACGGCCGTCTCCTCTAACTCCCGCATAAATTTGCTGACAGTTGTATGTTCGGAACGAGGCACGCCTTCCGTATCCTGGATTCGCCGCGCCATCTCCAGCATTTCGTACTGCGGACCGCCACCTCCGTCGCCAAAGCCATACGATATGAGCCTGCGATCATTCACCTGCCGGTGTTGGATACCGCCATTGCCACTCCCATATATCCTGTTGATAACCGTTTCGGCATCAGGCCAGCAATGGATGGTATTGAAGTGAGTAAATACCTGCGTACCGTCCATACCTTTCCATAGGAACGTATCATAAGGAAATAAGTTGGTATCGTTCCAACTCAGCTTGGTTGTCAAAAAGTAGCGGATACCGCTTCCCGCCAGAATTTGCGGAATCGCCGCACTGTAACCGAATGTATCCGGCAGCCAGAAGGTATCCGACTTATAACCGAAATGGTTAAGCGTGTAGCGCTGGCCCTTGAGAAACTGGCGCACCAGGGACTCGCCACTGACAAGATTGCAATCGACTTCAACCCATACACCCCCATTCGGCTCCCAGCGGCCTTCAGCCACCCGCTGCTTGATTCCTTCGAAAATGCTCGGGTAATACCGCCGCATCAACTCCGCATGAAAAGCCGAACTTTGCACGAACGTGTATTCTGGATATTGCTCCATTAGGCTCAGGGCATTGGCGTACGTGCGTCCACACTTACGAATCGTCTCGTCGCGGGTCCACAGCCAGGCCGTATCCATATGGGAATGTCCGATGAGCCCGGCACGAGGGCCTGATGGAGAGTTCTTCGGCTCCAGCAGCACCTTGATAGTCTGCGCTGCCGCCTCCAACCCGGGTTGCCAAACTTCTTCGGACACCTCGTCCGGGGATTGATGGAGATAGCGAAAAGCTTCAACCAGGGCATTAATAATTTTCCCTTTACGAAAATCGTCTACCGCTTCGGAACGAACGATTTGATTTAGAGTACGCAGATTGAAGACAAAGTCCTGCACATATTCCCTGCAAAGTACGACATTGATGGATTGGAACACCCGCTTGTAGCGAATTGGACTTCCATCACCTGTTTCGTACAACTGGTAGGGTTGTGTACCGACGCAAGGATGGCCGGCGTAGCTTTCGAAGGCGAGTTCGTATTGCTCCCCAGAACGAGCTTCTGTGGCAAGCAGCATAGTACGGTGATAGCTACGAATTGGGTCGTCAAAAATACCTCTAGGCTGTCCGTTGACCCAGAAGAGTGTTTCCACGCCGTCTGTCTTTGCCTGAATGAACAGTTTACAGCCATTAAGATGCTCAGGAACTTCATATGCGCCTTTGAACCAGGCTGACCCCCATGGTTGCCCCCAGATAAGACCCTGCCCAGCCGAAAGCCAGTCAACTCCTTCTCCAGGCACGCTGTAGAGGTGTTCCAGGGTTTCAAAAAAGCAAACCCTTACTTCATCCACCTTTTCAAAGATCAGGGTTTCGTAGACTTCTTCCAGTTTTCTAAGTTTGTCCAGCGTTTTTTGTAAATGATTTCTATGCATCAATTTCGTAAGGCTCCTTTGAGATTTTCATTCAAAAAAGGATAAATGCGGTATTTATTAGTTTTCTAACCAACTTTCAGCCTTCTGTACTTAAACACCTTCTGGCAGACCCGCAAGCATTATTCCCAGGCCCAGACCGGCCGTTAAAAAACTAAAGCGATCATTTTCGGGTTTCCCCGTTCCCTATTTACTGCTTACTTGTTTGTTTGCTAAACTTCACCTGTTCAGGTTAGGCCACAACTCTATCACTACCTTTAAGCTTCTTCCGGTTCGCCTTGCCTCTCAGCCGCCTTCCCGGAATTATCCCCGGAAAAAACTTCTCCCGACTTCTCACGCAAAGCTGCTACCCGGCTTTTAAGGGAAGCAATACGGTCCGCATTTTCCGGATTTCTCGCCAATCTTTCCAGGTGAGCCTCGGTCGGCTTAGAAAAGCTTACCAGCAAATTTTCCAAAATGCGGGAGACGAAGTTATCTATAAACTGTTCTTTATTAAGGATTGGAGTATAGACAAAGGCAGTATCCACTTTACGCGCCCGCAGAAGGTGTTTGCGGGCCAGCCGGGCCATGGTAGTCATGATGGTTGTGTAGGCAGTATAGCGGCTTTGCCAGAAAGCCTCATACACCTCTCGAACCGTAACCCCGGCTGAGGTACCGGTTGGCACTTTTATCCAGATATATTCCATAATATCTGCTTCGAGGTCTCCCATTACTTTGCGGACGCCTTCCCGGTCTGGGCGGAAAACCGCTATATTCGGTTCTTCTTCAAAAGAAGGTTGCCCCACAGCCAGGGCCGCCGCTTCATCCGGTTCGTCTGGTCGGGTAAAATCCTTTTTAAGCTCATTTTTTGGTTTTTTGACCATAATAAACCTGGCTCTTAAATATTAAAAAGGTCTTCCATGTTCCTGGTTCCAACCATTCCTCTAAACAAGCTGGTTCATTACCGCGCCTAATCCCAACACCGAAAGCTTGTCCAAAAGGCTCAAAATCCGGTTTGCAAGGTTTATTATAGTTGTACGTTTCTACTATCGTCAATAATACTATAAGAGATAAATTGTGGTATTTTTTCAGGATGGCTGGGATTCTTGCGACTTTTCAAAAAATACCCCTTACAGGTATTGACAATACCCCTACAGGGTATTACAATCAGGTTGTAATAATTCTTAATTTTGAAAATAAAAAATGATAAACAAACTGGGTAACCAGGAGGATGGAAGTAAGATGGCGTCCTACGACGATGATAAACAAAAACTATTAAACCGGTTAAAACGGATTGAAGGACAAACCAGGGGCATCCAGCGGATGGTCCAGGAAGATAAATATTGTGTTGATATTATGACCCAGATCTCCAGCATCCAGTCGGCCCTGGAGCAGGTTAGCCTGACTTTGATGGAAGACCATATGCGCCATTGTGTGGCGGAAGCGATCCAGCAGGGTAATGGTGACGAAAAAATTACCGAAGTAGTCAATGTCCTTAAACGTTACGCCAAAGCCTGATTAATTCCTCAGCTTAATTTAAGGACTAATTAGTCAGCCGTTTGTTGTTGATTACTACAGGCGATAGTATTTTGATTGTAGTAATTTTCAAAAACAACTCTGGTAAGTAAAAGTCAGTTTCTATATTTGAAAACAAGTTTGAAGTAATAGGAGAAATGAAATGGCACAGGTTACAGACCCGGTTTGTGGAATGTTGGTGGATACAACTTCCGCCAAACACCAATCGGAATACCAGGGGCAGACTTACTACTTCTGCGCGCCGGGTTGCAAAAAAGCTTTCGATAAAGAACCCGAAAAGTACCTGGAACAGGGCAATTCGGCCACCGGTGACCACGCCGGTCACCAGCACTAATCAGCAGGCCGGGCAGTTTTATTTAATGCTTCCTGCCCGGCCTAGCCAAAGTAACTGTTTATGTAGTTTCGAAACGAAATTTGAAAAAGCGCCAGGTTAATCTTTAAAAATTTTGACCAAACTAATAACAGAAAGCTTGCGGAATTACCCTCTCTTTAAGCTATTAGTTTCATCTATTAAGAAAGTAAGGACGAGAAATGCCTGAAAATCATTTGGCTTCTCAAACTCAGGATAGTTTAAATAAAAATAATATAGACCGGAACAATCCCGCAAACCCGGCAGGAGCAACCGTTACCCTCGATATTGAAGGAATGACCTGCGCCAGTTGTGTCAACCGGATTGAAAAAAAGCTTTCTAAAGTAGCCGGGGTGTCGAGCGTTAACGTCAATTTGGCGACCGAAAAAGGGACCGTAACCTACGACCCGACTCAGGTGGACCCGGAGAGGTTAGTAAAATCAGTCGAAGCAACCGGGTACAAGGCTGTTCCCCTGGAAATAGAAAAGCCGAAAACCGCTCCCGCACAACCTCAAATACCGGTCGTTATTAATCCTGCCCCTGTAGGGACCGGTCCTGCGAGTAAAGCTGCAAAAGAAGAAAATACAGCCGAGACCGTCCCGGCCAACCGGAGCGTTGAACTGGACATCGAAGGGATGACCTGCGCCAGTTGTGTCAACCGGATTGAGCGTAAAGTCAAGAAACTTGAAGGCATCCAGAAAGCAAATGTCAATTTGGCAACCGAACGCGGGTCTATTACCTTTGACCCCGCGAAAGTGCAGCTTCCCAAGATAGTTGAAGCAATCGAGAACGCTGGTTATAAAGTCCAGCCTTACGCTGAAGAAAATTTAAATGAGCCGGCACCACCGGTCGTCCCACAAACCAGCCAGGCATTGCCTTATACGCCTCCGGCGGCAGATGGTTCTACTTATGACTTTGACGGTATTCGCACCAGCAACCGGGAAACCTTAAACACGCCTTCTAACCCGGTCCCATCCGTAACGGTTGCTCCTGAAGCTGAGGAACCGCCTGACCGCAACACTTTGCGCAGGCAAAAAGAGATCGCCCGGCGGCGCAACCTTTTAATTTTAAGTTTTGTCCTGACCGTGCCGGTCTTCGTCATCAATATGTTCGGCATGGACTGGCTGGATGCCCGGCCCCGCGACTGGCTTTTGTTCGCCCTTACCACACCGGTCTGGGCCATTGTAGGCTGGGAATTCCACCGGGTTGCCCTTAAAACCGCCCGTCATTTATCGGCCAACATGGACACCCTTATTTCAATGGGTTCGACCGTGGCTTATTTCTATAGCCTTTGGCTGCTACTGGCCGGGAATAATTACAACACCGGAAGAATGGGGAGCGGGCCGACCGGTGGCCCGGCTATCACCTACTTTGAAACAACTGCCCTGATAATCACCTTGATTTACCTGGGCAAGTTTTTGGAAGTGGTCGCCAAAGGCCGCACCGGTGAAGCTATCCGCAAGCTGATGGGTTTGCAGGCCAAAACAGCCCGCGTTATTCGTGACAGCCAGGAACTGGACTTACCCCTAGCTCAAGTGGTTGTGGGTGACCTGGTATTGGTGCGCCCAGGTGAAAAGATACCCGTGGACGGTATTGTTGAAACGGGCCGCAGCAGCGTGGACGAAAGCATGGTAACAGGAGAAAGTCTTCCGGTCGAAAAAGAGCCTGGTGACAAAGTTATCGGTGCAACCGTCAACCAGAAAGGTTTACTCCGGGTGCGGGCCAACCGGGTCGGGCGGGATACCGTCCTGGCCCAGATTATCCGGTTGGTTGAACAGGCCCAGGGGAGTAAAGCCCCGATTCAGCGCCTGGCCGATACAATCAGCGGTATCTTCGTGCCGGTTGTAATCCTGATAGCTGTCCTTAGTTTCGTGGGCTGGTTGTTGACCGGCCATAACTTTCAGGCCGCCCTTTTACCGGCGGTTGCAGTGCTGGTGGTAGCCTGCCCCTGTGCACTCGGTCTGGCTACCCCAACCGCTATAATGGTCGGTACGGGGGTCGGGGCCAAGAAGGGCATCCTGATTAAAGGCGGCGAAAGCCTGGAACGTTCTCGCAAAATCCAGGCGGTCATCCTTGATAAGACCGGCACTCTAACCAAAGGCAAGCCCGAAGTGACCGACGTTGCCGGTTTTGAAGGGTTACAACAGAGCGCGGTCCTGAAACTGGCCGCCCTGGTCGAAAAAGGGAGCGAGCATCCTTTAGGTGACGCAATTGTGCGAGGAGCGCGCTCCCAGGGCCTTGAACTCGATTTTCCCGCCGAACAGGCCCAGGATTTCCAGAGCTTCACCGGGGCAGGAGTAGGAGCGACCATCCAGGGTATGGGCATCCTGGTCGGCACCCGCCAGTTAATGGCCCAAAACGGCGTTACAGTGGGGCCGGAAGCCGAGGACCGCATGAGCGGCCTGGAAAGCCAGGGCAAAACAGTTATGCTGGTAGCTCGCCGCCTGTCCGGGGATAGTTTTGAACTGGTGGGACTTGTCGCGGTAGCCGATACCATCAAAGAAGGCAGCGCCGAGGCCGTGACCGAACTTAAACGGCTGGGAATCGAACCGGTTATGATGACCGGTGACAACCGCCGTACCGCCCAGGCTATCGCGGCCCAGGCCGGCATCGAACGGGTCTTTGCCGAAGTTCAGCCCGGCGACAAGGCGGCCATGGTCCGGCAGTTGCAGGGAGAAGGTAAGGTCGTGGCGATGGTGGGTGACGGCATCAACGACGCCCCGGCCCTGGCCCAGGCTGACGTCGGAATGGCTATCGGGACAGGCACCGACATTGCGATGGAAGCCGCCGACATTACCCTGATGCATGGTGACGTACGGACAATCGCAACCGCCATCACGCTGTCGAAAGCGACCATGCGCAAAATCAAGCAGAACTTGTTCTGGGCCTTCTTCTACAACGTGCTGCTGATACCGCTGGCTATCCTGGGCATAATCAACCCCATCCTGGCAGCAGGAGCCATGGCTATCAGCAGCGTGTCGGTAGTATCGAACTCGCTCTTGCTAAACCGGTTTGGCGGGCGGCGCAGTGGGCCATTAACTCCGGCCGAGAAATGGGCCGAGCGCAAAACGCTGGCCTGGCAACTCGGCTTATTGGTGGCACTGCTGGGCCTGGTTGGCCTGATCGGGTGGCAGGCTTTCGAAAGCATCACGCGCCCTGCCGATAACATGCCTGTTACCACCCCGGCGGTAGTCGAGGAACCGGACCTTATCCCGGCGGCAAACGTAGTATCCTTCCCGGCAGACTACACCGTAGGCAACACCCGGATTGAAGTCAGTACCTTCCCGACCCAGGTCCAACCCAACCAACCGGCGCTGCTGATCTTCCGCCTGACCGACACTCGGACCGGCCAACCGGTTACGGCGCAAGGTTTACAGCTTCTACATACCCAGTTGATGCACCTGATTGTGGTGAACAGCGATAATACCTTCTTCCGGCACTTGCACCCGGAAGGAACTAACCAGGGCCTTTACACCTTCACAGTAACCTTCCCGGCCGATGGGCAGTACCGGGTTTACAATGAGTTCGAACTTGCCGGCGGCCAGCCGAACGGCCAGTCAATTCTCTACCGTCACGATTTCACAGTCGGGCAGGGGAATAACAACGCAAGCCCAACCCTGGCGGCAGGTGGTCAGACGGTTCAGCAATTAAGCGGCCTTAAAGTGACGCTGGAAAAACCGGCCCAAATCAAAGCGGGTCAGGCAGCCGAAATGGTGTTCAAATTCGAGAAGGATGGACAGCCTTTTCAGGGCTTGGAACCTTACCTGGGTGAACCGAGCCACATGATTGTGATCGGTCAGGACGGCAATTCCTTCCGCCACCTCCACGGGCATGTTCCCGGAGCCGCGCCCATGAGTGAGAACGCGATGGATGCTACACCGTCCCAGGGACAGGGCCAGGACACGATGAATGGCGAAACCGCCTCAAACGTGCGCTACGGCCCCGAAGTCGCCTATGATTTGAAATTCGACCAGGCCGGTAAATATCAAATCTGGGCAGAGTTCCAGTACCAGGGTAAGGTTATAACCTTCGCTTACGTGCTGGATGTTGTCTAAGCCTCCGGCCCCTTAGGGGAACCGGAAGAAACCACAGCAATAAGTTTTGTAAAAAGACACTATTTTAGAGAACCTAACTTAGATTAGATTAGAAAGGAAAAAGGAACGGAAATGCAGGAATTAACCTTTGACGTGCCGGGAGTAAGTTGCCAGCATTGCATCAACTCGATTACGAAAGCCACCAAAGAATTGGGGGTAAGCGATGTAATAGTAGATTTGCCCAGCAAGAAGGTGTTTGTAGCCTTCGACCCGGCGACCGTAACCGAACCGGCTATTAAGAGTGCCATTGAAGATGAAGGTTACGATATTACCGGTGAGGAGAGCGGTAACACCATCCCGGCCGAGGGGCAGGGTAAGAAAACCTTTAATCTGAAATCCCTCTAATATACCCTTTTCTAAGTTCAAAAGACTTACCGGCCGGCTGACCATTCAATCGGGCGGCCGGTAACACGTTTTATCTTTTATTTACTCCAAAAATTATTAACTCTACTTAGCCCTTATTCAAAATGGTATAACCAGGGAACTTAAGCCAGGGCCTGATGCTAACTTTTTATGACTATTTTTGTACAGCCCGAACTTTGTTTATCTTTACTGCGCCGGGTGATTTGCGAAGTCCGTTTTTTAAGGTAGTAAAAGTTGATTCTCCTGAACCCCGGGTTTCGCAGAAGGCTAATGACGGGGAAGTATTGATGTATGAAAACATGGCCATTCTTTCAAGTTCCACCACAAAAATTATATTAAACAAATATATTTATTAGAGAAAGAGAAAAGATGTAATGAAAACGGTAACAATTCCGGTTAAAGGACTAAATTTCGCCGGTTGCGCTCGCGAAATCGAAAAAAGGTTGGACCAGGTAGAGGGAATAACCAGGGTTGAGGCCAGCTATGTCACTCAAACCGCTACCATTTCTTTCCAGGAAAATAAAGTAGATGAAACCCGGTTAAGAGAAATGCTAAAAGATTGCGGTTTCGCCTGTGGTGAGCCGGTTTCGCTCACTTCAAGCGTCACTGTGCATGACCATATGGCCCATCAACAACACGGTATGGAAGGGGCAGTAGCGGTTAAAACAGAAGTGAATAAGTCACCTGCCGAGATAAAAACCTCTGAAGTGCAAGGGCCGCACCAGGCGCACGCTCATCACCCTGGGATGAGCATGGCCGCCCCCGGTACGGCGCAGGCAGGAGCAGAACATAAGGGAATGACCCACGATATGATGGGGCACGATATGAGTGACCCAGCCATGGCCCGCGCTATGGAAGCCGATATGCGCAACCGCTTCTTCCTCTCCCTTGTGCTAACTATCCCGGTGGTACTCTATTCGCCGCTCGGGGCAAACATCTTTGGCCTGCACCTTCCCACTCCCTTTGGCATAAATCCTAACTGGGTTTTGCTGGCCCTTTCCACCCCGGTGGTGTGGTGGGGCGGTTGGATCTTCCATTCGGGAGCCTGGCGGGCTTTGCGTAACCGCACTCTTAACATGAATGTGCTGGTCAGCCTGGGCGTACTGGTGGCTTACCTGTTTAGCCTTTTCGTTACCTTTTTTGCGCCCCAGGTGGAAACCAGCTATGACGCCGCTGCCATGCTCGTTACTTTCGTTTTATTCGGCCACTGGATGGAAATGCGCAGCCGCCGGGGTTCTTCGGATGCCCTTAATGCCCTGTTGCGGCTGGCGCCCTCCCAGGCTAACCTGCTTGGACCCCAGGGAGAGGTGCGGATGGTTCCGGTGGAAGAGGTGAAAGTAGAAGACTTGCTGCTCATCCGGCCTGGTGAGAAAGTGCCCGTGGACGGGCTGGTGACTGAAGGTGAAAGCGCGGTGGACGAAAGCATGGTCACAGGCGAAAGCCTGCCAGTAACCAAGAAAGCCGGCGAGGAAGTGATCGGCGGAACGGTTAACGGTTCGGGATCTTTGCGTATACGCGCAACCAAGGTGGGCAGCGAAACGGCCCTGGCCCAGATCGTCCAGCTGGTCCAGACCGCTCAGAACTCCAAAGCCCCGGCCCAGCGGCTGGCCGACAAAGCCGCCGAATGGCTGGTGCTGCTGGCGGTGGGTGCGGGCCTGCTGACCTTCCTGGTCTGGTTCTTTGTCATCGGAGAGTCAGCCCTCTTTGCCATGACGTTAGCTGTTACCGCAATCGTGATCGCCTGCCCCGATGCGCTCGGGCTGGCTACCCCTACCGCCGTAGCGGTCGGGACCGGGATCGGGGCGAGGAACGGTATTCTCATCAAGAATGCGACTGCCCTGGAACAGGCTTCGCGGATTCAGGCCATTATATTTGACAAGACCGGCACCCTCACGGAGGGCAAACCGGCCGTCACCGACCTGATCCTCTTAGGTGAGGCCAGCATAAGTTTGGAACCAGGAAAAGCTCTGAACGAGAACGGTTTGTTGCAGGTTGCGGCGGCGGTTGAAGCCGATTCGGAACACCCCCTGGCTCGAACTATCGTGGAAGATGCCCAGGCCCGGCGGTTGCCCCCTTTGCCATCCAGCCGGTTCCAATCAATAGCCGGTGGCGGGGTTGCAGCCGAGGTTATGGGTCAAGCGGTGCTGATCGGTACTCCCAGGCTGTTAGCTTCCGGGGGTATCCAGCTCGAAAACGGCGCCCTTGAAAAGTTAGCGGAACTGCAAAAGCAAGGAAAAACTGTCATGGTAGTTGCCGTGGAAAATGCGCCGGTTGGTCTAATCGCCGTTGCCGACCGGGTACGCCCTACCTCCAGGCAAGCCCTCAACGAATTAAAGGGGCTGGGTATCCAGGTTGCCATGCTGACCGGAGATAACCGGGGAACCGGCGAAGCGGTTGGCCGGGAACTGGGGATCGAACCGGAGCGCGTCTTTGCCGAAGTCTTACCCAAAGACAAAGCCGCTTACGTCAAGAAACTCCAGGGTGAGGGTCTATTTACCGCGATGGTGGGTGACGGGGTAAACGATGCGCCGGCGCTGGCCCAGGCCGACCTGGGCATAGCCATCGGGGCAGGCACCGGCGTAGCTATCGAAACGGCTGAGGTAGTCCTGATGCGGAGCGACCCTTTGGACGTGCTGGCCGCCATCCGCCTTTCCAAAGCGACTGTTCGAAAGATGAAGCAAAACCTCTTCTGGGCAGCGATTTATAACCTTGTAGCCATCCCAGTGGCAGCCGGGGTGCTTTACCCACTCGGTATCCTTCTGCGGCCGGAAGTTGGGGCGTTGGCGATGAGCGCCAGCTCGATAACAGTTGCTACTAACGCCGTACTGCTTAAAAGAGAAGAAAAGAAGTTAAGATCCTAGGCTGTTATTGGGTAGGACGCATATTGGAACCAAAAGCATCGGTTTGTATTCAAAATAACTAACGGTAGTTTTGAATACGAACCGGGCTTTATTTTTATTCCTTCTTAAAAGGATTACAAATGGCCGAAAATCAATCCCTCGTTTTCTTTCAGGGTTTGCTTCAGGTCAGGACCCCAAACCCTGTCCCTTAAGCGCGGCTTTGTTGGCCTCTACCCCCTGGGCATAAGGTAAATTAACCTTTTTGCCAAACCCATAGGACGTAATATCGTTCAAGTGGGCTTCAACCATGGTGGTTCCTCCTGTAACATACATAATAAAGGGAAAGGGATCAAGGTTGTCCAGGCTATCCCGGTTTCCTTAACCCCTTTCTTACGGTTCATGTTCTTTTCTATCAACCTTCAAAGGAACCCATTACAGGTAAACTAACGGGTATAAACATTCCTTCCAGGTGTTCAGGGCTTGGCTACCGGTGGGTTCTGCTTAGCCGGTTTACCCCTCAAAGTTCTTATCCTCCTGGCCTATATTAGCTTATTACTAACCAAAATCAACCATCTGGATAAATTTACCGTGCCAGGTATGGTACCAGACCTGCCCGGTGTAACCGTTGACACTCAACATTCCGCTGGTTGTACCGTTGGTTTCAACGTCAACGGTATAATAGCCGGGAAATTCGTCGGCGGTAGAGGTGGCTTTAACACCCGGATAAACCTTATCCAGGTAAGCCTGGGCTGCCTGCAACGCTTGTTGGGCTGTAAACGGCATTTTACCGGGTTGGTAGGTGGCAGGACTTAGCGGGTATTGACCACCCTTCATCGGATTTCCCCAGTTCAGCATACCGTAGCCGCCCATCATTCCTCCACCACCAATGCAAATGGGATCATTACCCGGCATATGACCGTAAAGAAGGTTCCACATCATATCTGGACCGGGCTCACGGTAGGCTGTTTTCGTTACCGGGTTTACCAGCAGTTCGAAGGCGCCAACTCCCATAGTATTATCCTTGATAGCCACATAAGCGTTATTATCGAAGATCATTATTTCATCTATCACCAGCTTAGTGTTGTTGTTATAAAAGCTTGCCAGGTATTGTGAAGCCGCATTTTTAGCTTCATCTACTGTTAATGGCTGGCTTGTCGGATTAGCGGTATTGGACGGGTAATTTCCCATCATACCACCTGGGCCATAGCCATTACCACCATTCATCATCCCGCCCCGGCCATAACCGTTTCCTCCATTCATCATCCCACCGCCCTGCCTCATGCCGCCTGGCCCGTAACCATTGTTACCAGGGGTAGCGCCGCCGGTCTGGGCAAAGACCACCGCAGCAGGGCCCATGGTAAAGGTAAGGAGCGCTACCAGGGCCAGGGTACCGGTTATAAGCAACAAACTTTTTCGCATTTCTTGTTCTGATCCTTTCCTTCAAATGCCAGTTGGTTTAAAGTATTTTTTCTGGTGTTGGGCCTGGGTTTGACCGGGCTTACTGGCTTCTAACCTCCGGCATCTTAAAAGCTTCTTTTTTGGTTCCATCACCTAAAGTATGCCGCTAAAACCTCAAGGCAGGATGTGGAAAAGCTCAAGATTTCCTCAAGAAAGTTAAGATTTTCTTTGAAGAAGATATTAACCCGTTACAAGATATAAGAAAGGAAAAATGGGTAAAGGGGGGGAGAAGCCGGCGTTATTTCTAAAAACAAAATTGGGATACCTCCGAAGAACGCGGCGCAACTAATTTATTGGATTGGAGCCTGGGGTAAGGCTTTAACAATTCGTGGAAGTACTGTATTAATTTTTGAAGGTTACGGTATTTTTGCCTTGAAGCTGCACAAGAAGCAGAATCAGGCCATTTGAATGATATAATACTGCCAGTTTCCCCAACCTTTACACCAGGAGAAAGGCTTTGGCTGAACTTGCAGATAATTTCAACCTTGTAGGGCGCCAGCAGGAACAAACCGAGCTTGGTCAGATATTGGAAAGAGCACGCCGGGGCCAGGGTGGAATTGTCTTGCTGTCAGGTGAAGCCGGAGTAGGTAAAACCCGGCTGGCAGGTGATTGCCTGGCGCGGAGCGGGCTGCTTACTCTCTATGGCCTGACAAACGAGCTAACAACGCCTCCCTATGGACCAATCAGAGATATTTTGCGGGCCTATTTGCGGTTGCAGTCCGATGGCCTTGCAAAACTTGGGAAGCTATCGCGATTTTTGACCCTCCTTCTCCCGGAGCTTGGTTCACCTCCCGCCAATAGCGACCCCACCGCCCTTTTTGAGGCAATCACCAGCGCTTGTGAAGCTATCGGGCAGGATAGACCAACGGCTTTTTTCCTGGACGACTTGCAATGGGCCGATAATGCCACCCTTGAACTCTTACCCCGGCTGGCAACCTTTTTTGTCTCCAAGCCACTGTTGCTCATCGGTACTTACCGGAGTGATGAAATTCCTCGCGGTCATCCCCTGCGACGGTTACGGAACGAATTACGCCGGGCCCGGTTACTCCAGGAAATCACAGTTGAACCCCTTACGCAGGAAGAAATAATTGACCTTGCCACCCGTCTCCTGGGCCAAACCCCTGGCCCCGCCCTGGTAAGGGTACTTTACGAACGAACCGAAGGGTTGCCGTTATTCGTTGAGGAAATGGTCCAGGCTCTGAAAGCCTCCGGGCAGTTAGAAAACAGGTATTTGCAAGCCAGCCAACCGGAAATTGATCTCAAGCCTGGTGCAGAAATCCCACTACCCGTTACTTTAAGGGATGCGGTTCTGCTACAACTGGACGGGCTTGATAAAGCGGCCCTGAAACTTTTAGAAATCGCCTCGGTAATCGGCCAGCAGTTTGACCTGAATTTACTAATTGAAATAGCTACCGGCGAAAATGGCCTTGATGAGCTTTTCGAACATAATTTGTTTGTGGAAAGCAAGAGCGGCAAGGCCAATTTCCGGCATGCCCTGACCCGTGAAGTGGTTTACCGGGAGATAACCTGGACGCAGCGGCGAAACTTGCACCGGCAGGTCGCTACCCGGTTAGAAGAAAGCGGAGCGCATCCTTCTACAATCGCGGGACACTGGTTGGCGGCCCAGGAGATTGAGCGGACCCTTGATAAACTTGCAATAGCAGCGGAGATGTCCGGTCAGGTCCATGCCTACCAGGATGCGGCAGTTACAGCTAAACAGGCCTTAAATTTATGGCCGGAAGGTTTTGATGAACTTAAAAGGTTGGCCCTGCTCAACCAACTGGGTCACTACGCCCAGTTAGGCGGTTCACTGGGTGACGCCTCCCAGGCCTGGCGCGAGGCAGCCGATGGTTGGCGGCAACTGAATGAGTTTCGTAAGGGAGCGGAGGCTGAACGGAAACTGGCCGGAGTCTACGAGGTTCAGGGTTTATGGGAAAAGGCCCTGGCTGCCCGCACCTCGGCTGCGCAGGGCTTTGCCGAAAGCGGTTTACCGGCAGAAGCGGCCACCGACCGATTGGCCGCTGCCGCCCACCTGCGTTCTGCCGGTCACTTTCGCCCGGCCCTTGAACTACTAGAACAGGCCAGCCTCGAAGCGGACCAGGCCCGGCGCTGGGATTTAAAAGCCCGTATCATGGGTCTGGAAGGAAATGTTATTGCCAGGACAGGGCAGGCTGAAACCGGGGTTGACCTGGTGCGACAGGGCCTGGAACTGGCCCTCGAACATAACCTGACTGGTCCGGCGGCGGAGATTTACCAGCGCCTGGCCGATTCTCTTGAACATGGCGGCGAGTATTCCCAGGCCAAAGCCACCTATCTGGCCGCCTTTGATTTCTGCCAGGCTAATGCGATACCGGAGACAGCTCAAATTTGCATGGCCTGTCTGTCGGTTGTTTTATTCCAGACCGGTGAATGGGAAAAAACAATAACTTTATGCCATAGTATCCAGGGCACCACGCAAACCACCTTGCATGCCAGAGCCGTTGCTAATCTCACCCTGGGGCTGGTAACAGTCCTGCGAGGCCAACCGAACCGGGCACGCGCTTTTTTAATTGAGGCAATGGGCCTGGCCCGCCGGATTGAACTGGTCGCGGTGGAAATGCTCTCCGAATGGGGGTTGGCAATGGTCGAGGAACAAAATGGGGCGGCGGAGGTGGCAGTCGAACATTACCTGTCCATTATGAACCGGTGGGGGGAAATCGAAGATCGGCATTATGTGATTATGCCATTGCGCTGGGCTGCCACTTTTCTGGCCAATAATCGTAACGAAAAAGAAACCAGGGCCGTTGCTAATATCCTGGCAAAAATCGCCAGTGATACGGCCCAACCGGAGGCGCTCTCGGCCCTCACTCATGCCCTGGGTGAAATTGCCCTGCTTGATGGACAAAGTAACCAGGCCATTGAGTTATTCCGCCAATCCCTGGAACTACTGAGGGAAGTTGAGGAACCCTTTTTCTACGCCGTCACCCAGTACAGGACTGCCCTGACCCTTATTTCTACCGGCGAGGCCCAGAGAGGCTGCGAACACCTCTCAAGCGCTTATCAAACCATGCGGAGATTGGGGGCCCGGCCCTTCGCCAGTTTGATCGGTAACGAACTACGCCTGCACACCTCAGCCACAAAGACACCAAAAAGCACGAGTCCCCTTAAGGTGCCTTTGAAAGAGATTAGCAGTCGTACCGAGAAGGGGCTTCTTACCAACAGGCAATTGGAAATTCTCAAATTTTTGGCCCTCGGCCAGACTACTCCTCAAATCGCCCAGACTCTATATCTTAGCCCGCGCACGGTTGAAATGCATATAGGGAACATTTTCACAACGCTCGATAGCCGCACCCGCGTTGAAGCCGTTCGTAAGGCCACCGAATTGGGTCTTCTAAATTAACTCCTTTTTATAATTAAAAATACCGTAATTTTCCTGAAAAAATACCGTAGTTTCCCGCATGGCAAATCCTTTACCCCAGGCTACAATTTGCCTGTACCCAATTTTCACCTGGTTCTTCTTTTCAAACCTACCTCAACCAGAACCTGGGCCGAAAAACTTCCAGACAACTTGATGATTTGCAGCCTTTTTAACTCATTCTAGTTCTAAAGCTTCGCCTGGACTTTTGGTCGAGAGAAAAGAAGTTGATCGTCGTACAGGTTTTAATATTTACCGTTTTCAAAATTTTAAGAAAGGGATAGAAAATGACCCAAACAGTAGACGAAGTGCAAGTTCTTAAAAACCGGGTCAAAGCCACCTGGATGGCCGGGGATTATGCCAAAATTGCTGTAATAATTCAATCACACGCCGAAGAATTTGTTGCCCGCTTAGCCCTTACACCTGGCACAAATGTCCTCGATGCCGCCTGTGGGACGGGCAATTTAAGCATTCCGGCGGCCCGGACCGGCGCACTTATTACCGCCCAGGACCTGGCGCCTAATCTGGTGGAGGTTGCCCGGCAGAGGGCCGCCGCCGAGGGACTTAACATTCATTTCGATAGCGGGGATGTTGAAGATTTGCCTTATGCCACCGGAACTTTCCAGGTTGTTATGAGTATGTACGGGATTATGTTTGCACCTCGCCCTGCCCCGGTTGCAGCCCAACTGCTACGAGTATGCGCCCCTGGTGGTCTGATAGCCCTGGCTAACTGGACTCCCAACGGCTTTATCGGGCAAATGCTCAAGGTTGTTTCCACTCATGTGCCGCCAGCGCCTGGAATGACCCCTCCTCCTCAATGGGGGGTGGAAGAGATTGTTCGAGAACGGTTGGGAGACGGTACGGCCTCCACCGAAATTAAATGTACACCACGGAAAGTGCAGTTTTTGTTACCCTTCAGCCCGGCCCAAACCGTCGACTATTTTATTCAATACTATGGTCCAACAAACCGGGCTTATGCCGCCTGTTCCCCTGAAAAGCAGGTAGCTTTGCGCCAGGATCTCGAAAACCTCTGGTCAAGTCACAATACCGCCAGGGATGGTACGACCGCTGTAGAGAGCGAATACCTTGAGGTAATCGCGAAACGGGTTTGATGGTTTATAAATTCTAACCTGGCCACATAACAAGCAGGCACCGGGTTAACTCTTGCTAGCTTACTCAACGCGAGCCCAATTGTCAGGGACAGATGAGTAAACATGGCAGAGTTACCCGGAGAACTGCACAACTAAAATAGACTTTTGAGCTGTCACAATCTGAAAAGGAAAGGTACCCATGCGGGGAAACCGACTTAAAAAGGGGAGAAAGAAAAATACATGAATGACCTACTGGTAAATGCCGCCGAACGGGCGGGTCATTACCTTGAAACAATCGGGGAGCGTGGTGTAGCTCCAACCGCCAACGCGTTAGCAGATTTAGACCGCTTTAATGAACCGCTACAAGACAGACCATGCGACCCGCAAACAGTGCTGGCAACGCTGGATGAAATTGGCTCCCCTGCCACAATGGGTGTAGCCGGACCACGGTTTTTCGGTTTTGTAATAGGAGGGTCTTTGCCGGTGGCCCTGGCCGCAAACTGGTTGGCCGGAGCCTGGGACCAGAATGCAGGTTTGTACGCAACTTCCCCGGTAGCCGCAAGATTGGAAGAGGTAGCCCTGGGCTGGTTGCTGGAAGCGTTGGGTTTGCCACCGGAAAGCGGGGCGGGCTTTGTGACCGGGGCCACAATGGCTAATTTTACCGCCCTGGCTGCCGCAAGACACGCCATTTTACAAAAAGTCGGGTGGGACGTTGAAGCAAACGGACTATTTGGTGCGCCACTTATCACTGTAATTGTAGGAGAAGAAGCCCATACAACCCTTTTTAAGGCGCTGGGTATGCTTGGCCTAGGTCGCAACCGGGTGGTTAAAGTACCGGTAGATAGCCAGGGCCGGATGCTGGCGGAAAAAATACCGGCTATTTCAGGCCCTACTATTATCTGCGTCCAAGGCGGAAATGTAAACACCGGCGCATTTGACCCGGTTGAGCAAATTTGCGAGAAAGCTCACGCCGCTGGGGCCTGGGTCCATGTCGATGGGGCATTCGGGCTGTGGGCGGCAGTTTCGCCTGGGCGTGCGCACCTTGTGGCCGGGGTTGAAAAGGCCGATTCCTGGGCCACCGATGCTCATAAATGGCTTAATGTCCCATACGATAGTGGCCTGGCCTTTTGCCGTGACCGGGAAGCCTTAAGGTCTGCAATGTCGGTCAGTGCGGCCTATTTACCGGAAGGCCAACGCCGTGAACCTTCAAACTTTACCCCGGAATTATCGAGAAGGGCAAGAGGAGTTGAGGTTTGGGCGGTCCTGAGGGCATTGGGCCGGGAAGGTCTGGCCGAACTCATCGAGCGTAACTGTCAGGCCGCAACCCGTTTTGCCGTAGGATTGAAGGAGGCCGGTTACGAAATATTGAATGAGGTAGTGTTGAACCAGGTGCTGGTTAAATTCGGGGATGCCGAAACCACCCTGCGAGTTATCAAAGTGATCCAGGAAGATGGCACTTGCTGGGCGGGTGGGACAGTCTGGCAGGGCCATACAGCCATGCGTATCAGCGTGTCATCCTGGGCTACCACCGAAAGTGACGTGGAATGCAGCCTGGAAGCAATCTTAAAAATAGCCTCAATGCTAAAGCAACCCCTTGTGTGATTCTTCTATTCGTCTGAGGAAGCCTAAAGGGTTGTATTAAAATTTAGGACTCAATATAGTTGGTTGACTGAATTTCAAGATAAATAATGGTACAACCCTGGAATAATGGAAAAAGTGGCTTTGAAGCTATTATTAAACCGCTTCTATTGAATTCAATCTTTCCAACTATATTCGTCCAAATTAAAAATATTCGGAAAAGAATCTGTGGCAATTTGGGTTATTGTTATGAGAAAAATTTTTTCCTAAGGGCTTAATTTTCCCGGAATACACACAACACTGGCTAATAGATCACCGGGTTAAGGGGGCTATCAATTTCTTCGCCTATTTTGATACCGGGACACCAGCTATCCCAATCATTTTGTTGGTTACGGTTCTCCGGGGCAGCCAGGCGGATATGTTTATCAATGTAAATGATAGTCATCACTTCTCTGGTACGTCCGGTAGTATTTCCCCGCGCGTGATGAAAGGTCCACCCCGAATGAAAACTGACCTCACCCAGGTCAAAGGGGCCTTCGTCTTCCTGCAAATTAGCTTTAGCCAGTTCGTCTCGCAGGACAACCTCGCTCTCATCGCTAATCTCAAGGTCACGGCCAATCTGCAACTTCTGGCTTCCCATGCTGAAAGCCAGCGGCCCCATTTCGAGTGGGGTTTTCTGAAGTGGTATCCAGACCGTGACGGATTTGTTGCTTGAAAGCGGCCAGTAATACTGGTCGGCATGCCAGGGGGTAATTCCACCGCTACCCTCCTTGTACAAAGCCTGGTCGTGATACAATCTGACGCCCTTGACTTCCATTAGTTCGGCGGCAATGCGGCCCAATCTCTTACCTAGTACGAACCTTTTAACAATTTCGCTGTGTTGCCATAAATTTTCAATTTGCAAAAAAGCTTTCTGGTAAGTTGTCCGTTCTTCCATTGGCAAGTGTAGGGTATTCAGTTCGATAACTTTACCAGTTATTTCTTGCCGGTAAAATTCCAGGGTTTCCGCGTCCAGCACGTTCTTCAGTTTAATATAGCCAAACTCCTGATAATACTGGATTTGCTCCTTGGTCAGGGGATAAGGCGAGTCAATATCGAACATTTGGATTTTCTGGTCAAAATTGGCAAGATTTGTCACGGTTAAACTCCATTTAATAATGTTGGCAGACATTTTCGAATTTTTTAAAGCAATCTGATAAGAAACTCCCGGTTCCAGCAAGAATCCCTGAGCTTAAATTAGATATTAAATGAATTTACCAACCTGAACTACCTTGTATTTGGCAGAAACTGATACTTTTTTGCTGTAACTGCAAATAGGTCTTTTTCAATTTGTAGTTTTAAGTTAATCTATGCAAGTCCAAACAAATTCCCCAAAATAGCCTTTACCGGTCACCATTCACAATCAAGATAATCTATTTGGCCGTTTGAATTAGCTTCTGTTATTATTTGCGCAAGGCTGTAATACAACACCTGTGCGGGGCAATTTTTATGAGTGTAAAACTCCAATTCGAAAAAGTTCCTGACCGACAACAGCTTCATTTTTTCAGTAAAAAGCGAGTTGAGGAGTCGTTCAACTTTCACTGGCATTTTCATCCTGAATTTGAACTTACTCTGATTGTTAGCGGACAGGGAATCCGCATAATTGGGGATAATATTAGCAATTACGACCCAGGCGACCTGGTTCTGGTAGGCCCGAATTTACCGCATACCTGGTTTTCAACCGCTGCCAATATTCGATTGCCCCAGAATACAGCTATGAGTCAAAATCCTGATTTAAATAATACCGGGTCGGAAGCCATCATAATTCAATTCAACCTGGATACCATACTCACCTTGCTGCCTGCCAGCGTTGAAACCGGTCATGTCAGTAACCTGCTGAAGCGGGCTGCGGTCGGTATTAGTTTTGAAGGTGAAAAAAAGGATCAAATAGCCAGTCGAATGCAAGCTTTAGAAAGCAAGCAAGGTATTCCCAGGATGATAGAGTTTTTAGAGATTCTTGATACCCTGGGAAACTACAATAGTAACGAATGCTCTGAGCTATCCAGCCGAGTGTTTGTCGAAGAAATCGAAACGTTTGACTATGACCGGATAAACAAAGTTTGTAATTATCTCAACCAGCATTTTACCGAACAAATTACTGAGAGTGATGCCGCCAGGTTTGCAAATTTAGGCGTCTGGTCCTTCAGCCGGATTTTTCATAATAACACCGGCAAAACATTTAAAGCCTACCTGTCAGATTTGAGAATTGGCTGGGCTTGCCGGCTTTTGATCGAAACAGAGTTGCCGGTTGCGCGGATAGCCCTTGACTCAGGTTTCAATAATCTGTCCAATTTTAACCGCCAGTTTCGAAACCTAAAGAAAGTTAGCCCACGCGTTTACCGGCAGCAACGCCATCAACAACCAATACTCAAAAGTAACAGCCAGGGTGAAGCCAGTTGCCAGAAATAGCCTTTAGGTAAAAAAGGCTATTTTAATTTACCAGGGTACAAAACCTACCGGTTGCCTGGTTTCCGCAACCGGTAGGTCTCTCCGGTCAGATCAGGGCCGAGACACCGCAAATCACGCATTTTCAACTTCAGGACCAAACTTTCATCAAGCAAGTCCAAGAAGCAGCGGACCCCAACCCGGACTGAAGGTGGTACTTTAATTTGCCCGGTGCGTTGCCAGGAAATCCCTAACAGCTTGCATGGTCTCGCCCAAACGGTCCCGGTGAATACAGTGGCCTGCCCCGCTGATGTGGCTTACCTCGCAAGTGGGGCACAAATGGGTGGCCTCATTGGCTGCTTCGGGGGATACCAGGCCGCCCTTCTCAACGTCACCCGTTAAAAGCAAAACAGGACATTTTATGCTGGTCATGACCTCGCGCCAGTTGAAATTATTAGGTTTCTGTCTGGGCTCCAATATTTCAGGATTATATTCTATTTGAGCTTCCACCGAGTGCTGGATTTCTGCATCCGACCAACCGGGGTTATTCTGCTTATTCAAGGCAAAACGGTCCTGGGGCGAAAGGGCCAGAAAAGTGTCTCTGCGTTTTTTGGCATCTCCTGATCTATTGTTAATTTCCGAGCCCAACCGCACAACAGCAAAAAAAGGAGGGTCCTCCAAAATAGCAGCCCGCACAAGGTCAGGATGGGCCGCCGCCAGCGCGGATGTAGTCATAGCGCCCATGGAATGACCAAACACAATCGGTTTGCCCAGGCCAAGAGACCGGATAACTGCCGCCGCATCTTCGGCCAGCAAATCGGTCGGAATTTCATTCACCGGTCCCTCGGTATGGCCGTGACCCCTGGCGTCAGTCATTATCACATCATAATCTTCCTCAAAATAGCGGGCCACTTCCGACCAGCATAAACCGTTGTCCGTAAAACCATGCAAAAGGAGCATGGGCGGTTTATTACTAGCCTGGCCGGTTCTGTGATAAAAGACTCTTAGCCCATTTGCTTCTACATAGCCGCTAAACCATTCTGTCAAAACATTCTCCTTTACAAGTAGGCCCAAGAAAGTATTTAAAAACCCATCCGGCCAAAAGACTTTTCAAACGACTCGTCTACAGTATCATCTCCGGTAACATACCGCCATAACGCTGCCCTCCGGTTATGTTCCAGCCGGGCTTCATTTCCCTGCCATTCCTTGTAACCACCCTGGTTAAGTATTTCCGTTACCGCCGGGTCTTTGTAGCCTTCCAGGTTGAATAAACCTCTTTGCGGCTGGCCTGGCCTTAATCGCAGCTTAAAGACATAGCGGGTCCGGTCGGTGAAATTTGGCTGGGCGCAGTGCCAGATGCCGTGGTGCATGAAAACAATCGTACCGGCCTTTGACTCCAACTGCCTCTGTCCGAGGATATTTTTGTAGCGCCCGATGCTCTCGGTATTGGCTTTGCGCAGGTGGGAGCCGGGTAGTACCAGGGTCGGACCCATCTCTTTAGGCGTGTCGTGGGAGAAATAAAAGGCCTGAATATCAAAGGCCCATGGACGCAAATCAATAATTGAGTCGGCGTGCCAGTTCTGGGCCTCATGATGACCGGCATCCACAATGTGTAGGGCAGAGTGGTCGTATACCGGGTTAAGACCAACCAGCCCTTGAATAATGCCTTTGACCCTTGGCTGGTCAAATACTGCCCGGATATTATCCGAGTTAAACCAGAACTTGAAACGGGGTAATGTGCGTTCATCCCGGTAAACTGCCTCGTTTAGCTGGTCCGGTACCAGGTCTTTTACAATTAAAAATCCATCGGTAACGAAATGGGCCATCTGAGCGGCTGTCAGTAGATACCTGTTGTCAACACCTTTATCTTCAATCTCTATTTTCTCATGCTGATAGGCTATCAAGGTTTATATTCCTTTCGAAACTATACACATACCCCAGGCGGTAGTTTTCCTGGAAAGTTTGAGATGGATATGTAAAAATCAGGTTCACTACCGCTGAAAACTTTTTTATTATTCACTGAAAATGAAGTGTGATTCTAAAAATTTGGACCTGTTCCTTCCAATATATACTCTATATTTTTATTTTTCTAGATTTAAATCCGAAAAGGATATGTCTGATTCCGGGTACTAGAAGAAATTAGCCTGAAGTTTTAAGGAAGCTGAGAAGTAAATTTAGGAAGTAAATTTAGTAACGAAGCTGGAAATGGGCAATTGAATAGTTCTTCAACAAAATGGAGGATTTTGGTCAATATAATTGGTATTTAGCTGAATAATAAAAAACCAAAATAGGGTGGTGCCGGGAAGGTAGCGAACAAGGTGAAACTGAAAAGGCAGGTCTTGACACTTATTTATTTAACCTGGCCGGCCTTTTACGTTACCCTATTGTTAAACATTTTCAGGGAGTGGTCTGAAGGAAAGCTGTTGCACTACCGGGTTAAGAGCCTAATCCTGTATTTTGGTCTTTTATCAGCTACTTCTAACGGACAATTTTAGTGGTTGGTGTAAGCGGTCTGGCGGGTCTCGCGCAGCCGGTTCAACCTCATCCTGGCGCTGCACGACTCGCGCACAATAACCGAGGTTAACAACTCAATATGCTGGGTTGGACCGTTGTCTCCCTCAATCCGATTGATAATCAAATTGGCGGCACGGATACCCATTTCGACCATTGGCTGGGCGACCGTAGTTAGTGGGCAATTAAGATGGGCGGCAAAAGGCAGGTCATCAAACCCGACCAGAGCCAGTTCCTCGGGAACCTTTATATTACTGCGGTTCGCCGCCTGTAACAACGAGAGCGCTAAATAATCGTTACAGGTAACAACAGCTTCAGGCCGGTTGGGTCTTAAAATATATTCGTCATACGCATTTGGTTTATCGGGTAAGACCCGCCACTTATTGGGAGTGCCCGTATGCAGAGAAAGGGAGTCATCTACCGGTAGTCCATAATCCTCCATAGCCGCACAATAACCTCGCCAGCGGTCCCTCGTTGAGGTCGTAAGAAGCCAGCAATTGATGGCATGGACAAAACCGATACGTTCGTAGCCCTGTAGAATTAAGTGCTCCGTGATACGGTAAGACCCGGTGAAATTATCCGAAACAACATGGTCGAGGTTTAAATCCGACAGGTAACGATCCACCAGGACTACCGGAACGCCATCTTGTTTGAGTTTGGCGATACTCGGATCAAAGGTTACACCGCTGACCGGTATGGAGATAATTCCGGCCACATTATCGTTGACAAAACTTGCAATATCGCGGGCCTGTTGCTCCTGGCTCTCGTCACAATAGGTAATTTTGAACTGATAGCCCCTGGCCCTCGTTGCCTGCTCCACCCCTTTTAAGATATTATTGGTAAACTGTTCGTCTGGAGAGGATGAGAAAACAAGGCCGATACGTTTTTTAGCGTTTTTGTTTTCGCGCCTGATACCCAGGGATAGAGGACGGACAAAGGTTCCTTTCCCCCTGGTCCGCTCTATCAAACCCTCTGCGGCCAATACATCCAGGGCTTGTCGAACCGTTCCCCGGCTAATGTTGTATTGCTCGGCCAGTTCTTGCTCGCCGGGTAACTTGGAACCCTCAATGAATACCCCATCCAGAATCACTTCACGAAAATAGCTTATAAGTTTGTTGGAATTAATCTGGGCGTTAACTCGTGCTTCGTTGGTGGGCATATATCGAACTCCTTACCCCCTATTTGTGAAATACTGCCTGAATATTTTATAGGCTTGTAGTGTACATGTCAATTTAATTTCAGGGCCGCTCAATGACATGACCGGGCCTTTGAACGTTCAACGTTTACATTCCAGCTAAATAGGACCGGAAATCTAAAGCCCGTGTTAAAGGTAGCCCATTAACAAAAGCTTCCATGAAAGGTTTTATTGGTCCTATATTTGTGTACTTTATTATATACATATTATATACAACTTATAAATTTTTGTTAAAGAATTGAAAAATATCCTGAAATATAAATACTTTTAGCCGGGACGTGTCCCAATGGAGTCCGTTTTTTTAAATTTTGAAAGGTAAAAGAAGTTAGTGTAACAAAAACCTGGTCAACAAATCCGGGATGCCTCACAATTGTTCCAGGCAATTAGAATTCAATCTGAAGGTTTTCCCCTCACCGGTAAATATTCCCCATTGGGTAGGGCCTAAATCTAGCCAGGTTGGAAACCAAAAGCTCAACAAAATGGTTTAATTATGCCTTTCCCAAATAAAATACCTATCCTAACAATAGGTATTGACAATGATGGACAAGTATGTTGTAATGTCTATATTAAGTTTTCACCTTTCTGTACCAGATAAATACAACTTTAGGTAACTTTCTCAAAACTAAAAGTGGAAAGGTTGTTTATGAGCACCCCACTGCTAGAAGCAGTTGGGCTGGTTAAACATTACGGCCACATAGAAGCTTTGAGAGGAGCTGACTTTACTGTGTATCCCGGTGAAATAGTGGCACTGCTGGGAGATAACGGTGCGGGTAAAAGTTCCTTGATTAAGGCTATTTGTGGAGTGATCCAGCCCGACAGCGGTCAAATCCGATTTGAGGGTAAACAGGTGAATATGTCTTCACCGCTGGTTGCCCGAAAATTGGGTATCGAAACAGTTTTCCAGGATTTAGCGCTTGCCCCCGACCTTGACCCGGCCGGAAATATCTTTCTGGGTCAAGAGATTTTGTATGGGGGGATACTGGGCAAACTCGGTTTCTTGAACAAGCGCGAAATGCACCGCCGGACCGAGGAGGCTTTCGCAAGGCTCGGTGTGGGCATTCAGGATAGTAAGGCTACCGTAGTAAACATGTCAGGCGGCCAGCGCCAGGGTATTGCAGTCGCCCGTTCGATGATCTGGGCCAGCAAAATTATCCTCATGGACGAACCGACCGCCGCGCTCGGCGTGGTGCAGTCTCGACGAGTGAGCGACCTTATCCGGCGTGTCAAGGCCGAAGGTATAGCCATCGTGCTGGTAAGTCACAATCTACCCTTTGTCTTTGAAATAGCCGACCGGATTGAGGTTATGCGTCTGGGTAAACGGGTGGGCCGCTTCCAGGTTTCGGAAGCTTCCGCCGACGAGGTCCTCGACGTTATGACCGGTCTCAAGGTTCAGAATGAGCAGGAGGCGCTGCTTTGAGTATTGAACCCCCCGTAAACTCGGAACAGTTCGAAAGAGGTTCCGAGCTACAAGCCCAGGACCAACCCGTGATTCAAAATAATATCCCACCGGATAGCGGCGCGGTCTCACGGCTGAACCGGCTGGAGAAGTTCTGGCAGATGCTGGGAAGGATTTACCGCACCCAGGCCATTTTGACCACCACACTCTTGCTGGCCCTTATGCTTATCTTTACAATCCTGTTTCCAACCAAATTCCCGACCGCTTTTAACCTGGAACATCTAATTATTGATTATTCAGGAATTGTAATTCTTTCAGCCGGTCTTACCTTTGCGATGACCAGCGGTGAATTCGATCTTTCGATTGGCGGAGTGCTGGTTTTTACGGGCGTGATGAGCGTAAAAATCATGGGGCTGGTTGGCGGTAATACCTGGTTCACCATCTTAGTGGGCTTTATTGTCTCACTTGGAGTCGGGGGCCTGGTCGGGGTCTTTAACGGCTGGTGTATCGTAAAAGCCCGCATCCCTTCCATTATCGTAACCCTCGGTACCTCGGCTGTATCCCTGGGGCTAGCTTATATTGTCTCCGGTGGTCGCGACCTGAGCGAAATACCGCCCCTGCTTTCCGACACGCTTGGCTTTGGGAAGCTTTTTGATATAGTCCCTTACACGGTTCTTGCCGCGGTACTGGTGGTAACCATCGGGGCTATTACCCTCAACCTGACCCGGTTCGGTCGCCACTGTGCGGCGGTCGGCTCAAACATTGAGGCAGCCCGGCGGGCCGGTATCAACGTGAACTGGGTCGTCATCCGCATCTACATTATTTCTGGTAGCGTTTCCGGGCTGGCCGGTTACCTTAGCCTGGCCCGGTTTAGCTCAACTACCCTGGCCGGTCACGCCCAGGACAGCCTGACAGCCCTTCTCGGCGTGGTGCTGGGCGGCACCAGTCTGTTCGGTGGGAGCGGGACCGTGCTTGGGACAGCCATTGGCGTCTTTATCCCCGGCGTCCTCAGCAATGGCTTGATTATGGCGGGCATTATTCCTTACTGGCAGTATGTCATCGTTGGCCTGGTCCTGATTGTGGTTGTATACGCCGATTTACTCCGGCGCCGGAACCGCGGAAGCTAGGCCTGCCTGTGAGGTTAGCCTGGGCGTAAATCTGGCTCCTCGCAAATAAAACGGTTAGCTCTTCTGCGGTGGATGGTATATCCCGACTTAACCCTCTAAACGGTTGGATCTCCAGGGGCTTATGGGCGGTACCAAACTTTCAGGGTTAGTGGGTTTGTATTCCAAGGGGGTTCATAAACAACGGTGCGGTAACCATAGAACCCAATTTTGCAAAATCAAAATTAGGATCAGATTCTGCCCTGATTCGCGGTCTATTACCCTTACAGGTTAAAAATTGCTTGTCTTATTACCAGGTGGTAATAAGGTTTATTGAGTTCACACTGAATAGTGAAAAATATCAAGCTCACGGAGGAACATTGATGTCTCATAAAAGGCCAATAAGGCTGGTGGCTGTTTTTTGTCTTCTTTTAACCCTGCTTCTGGCCGCTTGCGGGGATGCCACTTCAACCGCCCCGGCTGCCGCTACCACAGCGGCGGGTTCGGCCACTACCGCTGCCGCCGCTTCTGCCACCACAGCCGCCGCTGCCAGCGGTACAAAATACAAAATCGCCCTGGTACTGGGGTCTTCTACCGACAGCTTCTATACCTCGATGCAGTGCGGCGCGCAGGAAGAGGCCCGTAAATTAGGCGATGTTGATTTAACGGTCCAGGGCGCGCAGACCTGGGATGCTACCCTTCAGATTCCGATTATCAACGCCCTTATTGCCAACAAAGTCCAGGCCCTGGCTGTAGTGGTAAATGATCCCAAAGCTCTCTTTGCCCCCTTAAAAACGGCCAGCGATGCGGGGGTCAAGGTAATGGGTGTAGATACCAAACTGGACGATACTTCCTTTGAGGTCACCAACATTTCGTCCGATAACAAGGCCCTGGGAGTCGTTGCCGCCAAAACCATGGCCGGTCTTATAAACGATAAAGGGGCCGTGGCTCTTCCGGCCCTGCCGCCTGGGGTATCAACCGTTAGCGACCGTATCACCGGTTTCCGCGAGGAAATGAAGGCCAACCACCCAAATATTACCCTGGTGGAACTGGCCTCAACCAGCACAGGCAGCAACGAAGCCGATGGAACTGTGGCCGCTATCAATGCCGCCTTTGTGGCTCACTCCGATCTGGTCGGCATTTATGCTACCAACAGCACCATTAGTGATGCGACAGTCGCCGCCCTGAAGGGGTTGCCCGCCGATAAACAACAGTCGGTCAAAGTAGTCGGTTTCGACGCGACCCCAACCTCGGTTGCCGCCATGCAGGCAGGTAAAGTACAGGCCCTGGTGGCCCAGAAACCGGCCCAGATGGGCGCTCTCGCGGTAGATAATGCCCGCAAAGCTCTAATGGGCCAGCAAGTTGATAAGGTCATCCCGGTAGACGGAGTCGGTCTTACCGCCCAGAACGTCACTGACCCCAACTTTTCACAATACGTTTACAAATCGAGCTGCTAAATCCCTAGGGCAGGCTTAACATCCAAAAGGTTGAGAGGTCGTTTAGGATCTCTCAACCTTTTGGGTCAATTCCGTATTTGCTGGCAGTAGGGGGAGGGGTGTCAAGGCCGCTGAACAAATTGGCTCCCGTATAACATGGTAAAATAATCATTACGGATCAAACCCGGCCATTTACCTGTGGAATCTGTTCTTGAAAGGATGGTAGAAGGTTGAGAATAACCTACGACGAAAGTGTTGCTAAAGCCCCTGCCCAGATTGAGAGGTCTTACGGTGGAGTAGCTACTTTAATTCAACCTGAAGAAGAAGAAGTTGAGAAAAGACATCTTTTAACCTCTGCTCAAATGGCGCATTTTGTAAAGTATGGCTTTGTCAAAATTGAAGATTTGGTGCCGGACGAACTTAACCGGGCGGTTTTGGAAGACCAGAGGAGGTCGATTGGTACGAAATGGGATTTCTGGTATTTATCCGAGAATGTCCGCAAGGTTTTTGAGTTACCCCAGGTTAAAGGAATATTACAGAGTTTTGTAGGTGACGCTCCTATTTATGACCACTCTTTTTTACACCGGGTAAGGGGCCATAAAACGGTAGCGCAGGACTGGCACTCCGACTCAATGCCGGACGCCCGCCCGTTTGCCTTCGATGTCCAGGCATTCTACTGGTCACACGATGCGCCCCTTGAAATGGGTCCAACTATGTTATTACCCGGTTCGCATTTACGAAAGGTTAACATCGCCAGTATCGGTCGTTACAAAAACTTCGTGGGTCAGTTGCAATTGCCGATTAAGGCCGGGACGATTACCTTCTTCCACCATGGCCTCTGGCACTGCGCCCAACCTAATTCTACCGATACCGACCGTTTTGTCTTTAAGCTTCGCCTTCGTCCAAACCAGGAGCAAATTCGCTTATTCAATATGGACGGTTATGACAGCCCTGAAGTTATGCAAATACTACAAAAGGGTATTATACCCGGTGCTACCTACTGGCAGGGTGACTTTGACCGTCTGGATAGTGTCCAGCATGCCAGGTTCTGGCGGTATGTCACGGGAGATAATAAGGTTGACATTGCGTTTGAAACAGCCTTAACACGAATGCATCTCCAATAGTAAATAAGTGTAATGTGAAGGGTGTTAATAAAACCAATTCTGGTTATTCGCCAAAAGCCCGTTTATGAGCTTCAATTTGCGAAAAATAAAATCTCTTTTTTGCAGCATAAAATTCGTAAAGTTCCAAATAATTCCATACTATATATTTTCGCAAAGTATATAGTATGGAATTACATTTAGGTTTCAGAAATTACTTTACTATATTTTGAACTTAAATCACTCCTTTAGTTCCATCATGCCTGTAATTCCAGGTTGGAACTAGGGGTTTGTAACCAGCCTTTCGACACCAAGTCCTACAAACAAACGGCTTTCCAGGCCTGTTAGGGGGTCAACCTCGCCTTTGTAGGCGGCCAGGGCAAAGACCAGGCCAGGCCGAGCAGACCGCATGGCCCTTTCCAGGACGTGAAAGCCTTTAGCTTGCTGGTCGCTCAGAAGGTGACTTTCCAATTGTGAAACATGGTGGTTCTGGCTGGCCCACCCTTCCCAGCCACTGATAGCTACAGCCAGGGTTTCTTCCGGTTCCAGGCCCTGGGCCAGAGAATGTTTCACCAGGACCGGTTGGCCTCCCCGGTCAATCACCTCGTGATAGGGACCGATTAGCTCCGGCGAGATAAACTGGGCCGGGTCCAGGTTCGGATCTTCGGCTAAAGGAAAGCGGACACTCCCTCTTGCCGCCCCCAGGTAAATAAGGTGACGCGCCAGCCCCCTGGAACCACTTTTTACCGAAAGAAGTTGAGTTCCGAGGTCCGAGTTGACATAATCATACCGTTCTGCCAGGCCTGCCCTGGTTTTCTCGATGTATTCAGCCCAATCTTCCACATTGTTGCCTTCCGGTGACGCCGGGCTCACAATACTTTCCCCGAAAAAAGGACTTATCGATGCGCCGGATTGCCGGGCAACTTCGAAACCAAGCACCATTAATCTTTCCAGTATTGCCGGGGTTATAAGCGTACCTGACCGCCGGGCAATTTGCTCGATTGCCCTGGTCAGGCTGTTTTTGGTCACTATACCTTCCTCAAACTCGACTTCCTGGCCCAATAACCGCTCTATCTCAGCCCGGCCTTCCTCTCTCAGGCTCAACCAGGCCAGCCCCCAGACCATATCCAGGCGCGGACTCAAGGCCTTAAACAACTCCGGGTCTCGTTCAAGATGCCCAGACACACTCAGTTTTTGACTGGCCTCGGCCTGGCCGGCGGCTGTCACCGGCAAAAAAACCGCGACCATATCCCCGTCAAAATCTGCCTGTAAGAAGGTCCAGCAAACAAGCGGGTGCAAACGGATAACACGCTCCGGCCTGCGGACCGGGTGAAAGGCGACATAGCTGGTAGGGCTCAGGGCCGGGTAGCGATAGATGATTACCCAGGCTTCGGCCATTATTCGGTCGAGCGCATGGGTGGCCCTTTCACTCCGCTGTTCAACCTCATTCCTGGCAGCCACGTCTCCACCGAATTCCCGCACCACCTGCGGCCCAAACAATTTCCAGGCCATTTCGTCGGGAAGGCCCACCTGTTCCAGGCTCAAACCTTCACCCGGTGCGGCCACTGCCCGGCCACTAAAGCTAACGTTTCCCCCAAACTGGACCGCTTCACCAGGCACCAGGGCCTCGCAATAATCTCTCAGGGCGGTCTCTAACTGCTGGAAAGCTTGCTGGCGCAAGGTTTGAGGTGCCCCGCTTTTAAGGATACGGTCAAGGCGGTTGTTGGCACTTTCCAGCTTTTGATAGGCCGGTAATTCCTTCAAAATACCGACATTTTCCAGTTTGATTTCACCCAGCCAGGGGTGCAAGACCGGGCTAGCAAGCTTCAGAAGGGGTAAACCGGTTTCCGGGCCAGGTGCCTGGATTTTGAAAGATAATCCCCTGGCTTCGTCCATGGCCATTCGAATCCCGGCGGCAGCCAGGCGACCAGTTAGGGCTGCGAACTTTGGACTGGGCGGTAGGGCTTGCTCGATTTGGTCCTGGCTCAGGCGGAGAGATAGGGTCGCGCTGTCTGACCGGGCTACGGCCCTGGTATTAAATTGCTCCCGGATTGTTTCAAAGAATTGACCCTGGCGCAGGGCGAAATATTCCATTTGCCCCTGGTAGAAGCCTTCCAACTGACGGTCCGCCCCTATTTCTATTTCTGGAACGTATACACTTAATTTCTCGCGGGCGGTGTGAAAGAGTTTACCCCAGTAAATATAACCGACCATACTTCGCCCTTCCAGTTCAGGACCATTTTTACCGTCTGTTAATTGCTCCAGACCGTCGGGCAATAACCCGGCCTCGGTTAACCCTTGCTTTAGTTCGTCCTGTGAGGGAGCCTGAAAAGGAGGTACAATTCGCGGTTGACCCTGGGCTTGTGCCAGGCGACCGATTAAGGCTTCCCGGATTTGCCCAAAATTCATACGGGTTATGAGCCCGTTAAAATTAAAGACCAACTCAACCGGGGTGCCATCCGAAAGATGAGGCATCTCGGCATCGGGCAAGATTTTACTGATTACTCCCTTGGTGCCGTGGCGGTTGCTGAATTTATCGCCAGGTTCAACCGGGTAGGGATAGGCCAGTTTTGCTGCGCATGTCTGGCTGATTACGATACCATCCTCGAAGGTAGCCTCACCAAACGAGACAAAGGCAGTCAATAGGTTGCGCCCACACCAGAAAGAGGGAACTCCTGGCGGTTCATTTCCACTCTGGACCAGGGCCGGTTCGGAGTGGCCCGGGGTCAGCCACTGGCGAAGCATATTTGCGCCCATCAACAACCGGTAAACGTCGTCGTGTTCCAGGCAGGGAATCATGGCTGCTTCCAACCCTAATGCCCGTGCGGGTTGGGTGTCCTGGATAATCAGGCGGCCATCCTGGATTTGCGCACCAAGAGCTATATGCAAAATTTTTCCAATATTCGGTCCTTCCGGGGTTTCAAAGGGGCATACCCGCCCAATATGGCCCGGCGTGAAAACTCGCTGCCGGTCTTTTACCACCAGCCGGCGCAAAATACTTTTGCTTTCCAACCAGTTCGGCAAAGCGACAGCCGGAAGATTTTCAGGTGCAGCCGGGTCGCCGGGCCACCGTTGTAAAACATTTCGTAACCAGTGGCCCTGGCTCTCGACAAACTCGGCTATCCAGGTGTTCAGGGGACACCAGGCCCTTAAAAGGTTTTCGTCCCAGGGTAAAGTAGCGGGTGAACGGCTGAGTTTCTGGTCAATATAGGCGTAAAGTTGTTCGCCCACACAGCTTATCTCGGCCCGGTCCAGTTCTTCCTCGGAGGCCACCGGGTGGACCACTCCCAGCCAGCCGTTAAACTTGAAATAACCATCTTCGTCTACCCGTGGAATCCCGGTAAAGCTGCTGGTGGTATGACCCGACTCGTTGGAAATTGTTATCTCGATATTCAGTTCGTAAGGTCCAACCTCCTGCACCTGGTAGCCGCTGAGTGGTAGGCGTTCGGCCAGCAAATGGGGCAAGCTGACACTTATAAAGTTATCGTAAGAAATTCTATGCCAGGGAGCCGCATAATTCAGGTCCATTTGCAATAACTCCTTATTAATTCCGGTTTGAATAGTTTCGCACCCTCTTTAGTCCTTCTCTACTTCTCCAGGTTTCTCCCATTTACGGGCAAGCAATTTGTTCGAGTAGTAGAGCCGGGACTTGACCGTACCTTCAGGAATACCCAGCTTTTGGGCGACTTCGCGGGTTTCAAGCTGGGCGTCGTGAATGAGGCTAAAGACTTCTCGCTTTTCGTCAGGGAGTTCATCAATCATCCGGCGCAATTCCCGGTAGGTTTCGATTTTTTCAAGGGTCTCGGCGGGACCGAGCGAACCTTCTTCAAGGTAACGCGTCGAAAACCAGTTTTCCTGCCCTTCTTCCCCTTCGAATAATTCGTCAGGCGGTTCGAGGGGTAACTGGGGATGCCGCCGGACGGTACGCAAATGGTTCAAGGCCAGGTTTGTACTGAGTTTGAGCAACCAACCCTGAAAGTTGCCCCGACCCTCCCATTGTTGGGCGTTAGTCCAGACCCGCAAAAAGACCTCTTGCACCAGATCGTTAGCAACTTCATCGTTTCGAACGATACCTCGCAACTGACGCCAGACAACGCTGTTATAACGATGGTAGATAACTTCATAGGCATCTTCATCACCATTTTGGATTCTGAGGATAAGTTGCCGGTCTGTCTGTTCCATACCCCTCGCTTTACATTTTTGTATTCAGCCTCTACCAAATAGACACCGGTCAGGTGGCGAAAGTTCATTTTTAGAAATGCTAAACCCTCTCAGTAGTTGTAAAGTAATCTGTCTTAACGGTGCAAAACGACCAATTGCCAACAGAACAAAACACAAGACGAATAACCCAAACAAATGTACCAGAGTAAGAATCGCCAAGTTAATAAATATGATGAGTAGGATAATGATTCTTATCCTACTCATCATTTAGAAACAATCTCAGGGAGAAGTTAGTGGGAGGTACTCTCAATATCCTCGCTAAACCAGATTTCCGGTGCGCCCACTACCCCTGCACTCTCCATGGCTGAATGTAATTCCTCAGAGTTAGCAAACTTTAACATTGACGCCGTATCTCCGAACCGGTGTGTAACAATAATAGTATCCGGATCGCTTATATCGCGATGGACACTGGCGGCTGTAACACCTAAGGCTGCACGAGTCGGTCCTAAAGCATCATAGCCAGTTTTCCAGTGAGTATAATCCCCCACTTTATGTCGGACATACATAGTAGACATACGTTATCTCCTTTCTCAATTACCAATTTAGACCACAATAAAAAACAAGCCAGGTAACAAACTTTGAACATAATTAATCTAAGGTCAAAGTAAACCCCTGGTTTTGAGAGAAATGAAAATAGATTTAACCTTTGCCTGTAGCCTGGGCCAGGTTATAAATAGTTTTGGGTAGGGAATAAGCGGTCTAAAATAAGCCTTTAATTGTTCCTGTATTTAACCCATGTAGACTTATTTTCCATATACAGCATATACTATTTTGAATATTTTACAAGACCCAGAATTTGTCCACTTAACCAGGCGTAACCCCTATTAAAAAGCCTGGATATCAATCTACTTTTGATGCCCAGGGTAAATCCCTAAGAAATAACTTTATATTCTAAACAGACTTATTAATTACCCGAAGAATAAGAAATATCCAATAAATGTAGGACTTTATGGCAATTATGCCATAAAGGGCGTTGACATTCCCTAAAAATAAAATTATACTCATGCTATCTTTGCTGAGATTAGACATCTTCTGCGAGCGAGTTTTTTAAAACAGAATATTTTTATTCGTGGTTGGCAAAAAATTGTGCTGCAAAATAAGCCAATTTTAACCAGCCCTCCCCCTTTTACAGGAGTAATAGAATAACGATAAGCCTCTTTTAGCCGGTTCTCAGGTCTCTTGGCGTCCCTGGGGCAGTGTTTTTATGTCAAGCCGAGGTCTAAGTCGTGGTTCTCGTACATTCTGGCAATCCTTTCTGGTCGGGTGCTTTTAAGGCCGTTGTTCTCAACAAAACGGCTCCCGCTGGCCTGTCTACGAAAACCCTTGAAAAAGGAAAAAATAACAAAGCATGAAGCCGGTAACAAAAGTACTGGTGGTTGATGATGATACACCTATCCGGGATTTTGTTAGTGCTACCCTTGAGAGCGAGGGGTATCACGTAAAGACAGCCGAAAACGGATTGGTGGCGTTACAACTCCTTGAAGGGGAAAACCTGTTTCAACCAGATATTATTTTGCTGGATATGCGAATGCCGGTGGTGGATGGCTGGCAATTTGCCCAGGCTTACCGCCAGCTTCCAGGCAAAAAAGTCCCGATAATTGTATTGACCGCCGCTACCGACCCGTCTAAATTTGCCGCCCAGATTAAGGCCGATAGTTTTTTGCCCAAACCCTTCGATCTCATGGATTTACTTGATATGGTCGAGCGGTTCACCTCATAGCCTGCAAAATATCTTCCCCGGTCATTGACTATTCCAGGGACATAATTTATTATTAAAAAGTCAACTGAAGGGTAGCTAGGGTTCCGCCGGATTATTATTACTACCGGGGCTGGACCAAGCGCTACATTAGCTGTCGAACAGCAGGCACCTCACGGAATAAAATGCTAGAGGGGATAGGTTGCGGCGTATTTATGCGCCCCAATTTCTATCCTTATTTTATTTTGTCGAGGAGCTAACCATTCATGTTTAAAAATCCCCCCTCCCACCTGGTCGCCGTGGGCCAGGCTCTCTTTGTAACTTTTCTCTGGTCGCTTTCCTGGGTTTTGATAAAAATCGGGTTGCACGAGGTCCCGGCCCTGACTTTCGCCGGGCTGCGCTATACCCTGGCTTTCCTGTTCCTGCTACCTCTCTTTTTCAGGTTTGGCGGCCTGCTTGCCTTGAAGGGGTTGAACAGGCGGGGCTGGGGTGGGTTTATTTCTCTCGGCCTGGTCTATTATTCCCTGACCCAGGGAGCCCAGTTCCTGGGTTTGGCTTTTCTCCCCGCGATTACGGTCAGTCTGCTGCTAAATCTACGCGCCCCGGCGGTAGCCTTATTCGGTATCATCTGGCTGGGGGAACGCCCCACCGGCGGCCAATGGGCCGGGATGGTTTTATGCCTGGGTGGTATCGGGATTTATTTCAACGGCGTTATTCCTTCCGGCGGGCAGCTTACCGGCCTGATAATAATGCTGGTCGGCATCCTGGCGAACGCGGCCTCGTCAATCATGGGGCGTGGGTTGAACCGGCAGCAAAGGTTCTCGCCCCTGACCATTACCACCATCAGCATGGGAATTGGGGGTTTGACCCTGCTGACCACCGGGCTAACCACCCAGCCGTTACCGGTCTTTACCCCGGTTAGCTGGCTTATCGTGGGCTGGCTGGCCCTGGTCAATACTGCCTTTGCCTTCACCCTCTGGAACAACGCCCTGCGGACCCTCTCGGCCATGGAGTCGAGTTTGATAAATAACACGATGCTGGTCCAGATTACCCTGTTAGCCTGGGGTTTCCTCGGCGAGGGGGTGAGCAGGGTCCAAATCCTGGGGTTGGTGCTGGTCGGGCTGGGTGTGCTGGTAGTCCAGCTAAGAGTTAAACTCCGCTTCTTAAAGGCAAAAACCGGGCCGGACGTGCAGCAGAGACACGAGCCTGGAATGATTGTAAATGCGGCTAAATCTATACACAACACTGAAAAGCTAGAAGGAGAACTCGATTGACAGGTCTGGCGATTGGGCTGGTGCTGGTATCGGCCTGTATGCACGCCGGTTGGAACTTACTCGCCAAACGTGCCAGCGGCGGGGCCCCTTTAATCTGGCTGTTCGATACCCTGACGGTGGTTATCTTTGCCCCGGTCATAGTAGTAATGCTTTTCTTCGTACCCCTGGAACTCAGCCCGGTGACACTGCTCTTTATGGCGGTCAGCGCCGTTTTAGAGGTAGCCTATTTCATCCTGCTGCAAAGGGGCTATCGTCTGGGCGACCTGTCGTTGGTCTATCCCCTGGCGCGGGGGACCGGCCCGGTCCTCGCCACCACCGCCGCTATCATAATACTTGGCGAACGGCCCTCACTTTTAGCCATCATTGGGGTCATTATCGTGGCTGTCAGCATTTTTGCCATGACCGGGGGCCGGGCCAGCCTGAACGATAAAAAAGCCCGCCTGGCCGCGATGTACGGGGTGCTGACCGGGTTTTTTATTGCCGGCTATACCCTCTGGGATAAACAGGCCGTCAGCGCCTACCATATCGAGCCGCTTTATTATTATTACGGGATGGTCATTTTTAAGGTACTGCTGCTAAGCCCCTACGCCTGGCGGAAAAGGGCGCAGGTCCAGTTTGAATGGAAGCAGCACCGCCTGGAAGCGGTCGGGGTAGCCATAGGCGGCACCCTATCGTACCTGTTGATTCTGGTTGTGCTGAGTTTTTCGCCGGTTAGCTACGTGGCACCGTTCCGGGAAATCAGCATTTTATTCGGAACCCTTTTGGGTTGGCGGTTACTTTCCGAAAGCGAGGCTCGGCGGCGGCTCCCGGCGGCCCTGGGAATGGTTATCGGGGTAATTGCGCTGGCTTTAGGTTAATTCCAGGTAAAAAGAGAAGCTTGACAAAATTGATAAGGTCGGTTATCCTTGAACCTGGATAGCGACTTATTATGCCGCACCCAACCCTTAAAAATTTAATAGGCTCTTATCAAGAGAGGTGGAGGGTATTACGGCCCGATGAAGCCCGGCAACCAACGCAATCAAAAACCAATATGCGTATGGTGCCAATTCCGGCGCTGCCAGTCCTGGCAAGCGCAAGATAAGGGAACTTGTTTTCCGGTAACGGTTAAATAGTCCGGGCAAGTTTATAAATATTGCGACCCCCTTATCTCTGCGCAGGTAAGCGGGTTTTTTTATTGCCCGTTTCCCCGTGCACAGCTGAAAAACTATAAAAACCCGTTATTGGAAAAGGAGATTTTGAAATGACCCAGGTTTTAGAAAATACGACTACCGCCGCCACCGCCCTCAGGTGTAAAGAGTGTGGCGAACGTTACCCGATTGCTGCCAACCATGTCTGCGAGGAATGTTTCGGCCCGCTCGAAGTCGAGTACGATTTTAGCGGTCTCGACCCGGTGTCCCTGAAAGCCCAGATTGAGGCCGGGCCCAAGAACCTGTGGCGGTATGCGCCCCTGCTCCCGGCCAAACCTTACGACCGCAGCGTGCAGGGTGTCGGCTTTACCCCGTTACAGCGGGCCTATAACCTGGGGGCCGAACTCGGCCTGGACGAGCTCTATGTAAAAAATGATGCCCTCAACCCGACGCACTCCTTCAAAGACCGCGTGGTTGCCATCGCGACCGCCAAGGCAATTGAATTCGGTTTTGATACAATTGCCTGCGCCTCCACCGGTAACCTGGCCGGGGCGGTCGCTGCTGCCGGGACGCGGGCCGGTCTTAAAACTTATGTTTTTGTCCCGTCCAATATCGAACCCGGCAAAATCTTGCAGGCCAGCATTTACGGCGCGACCATCGTCCCGGTCGACGGCACGTACGACGATGTGAACCGCCTCGCAAGCCAGGTGGCCGACGAATTCGGCTGGGCCTTTGTCAATATCAATATGCGGCCTTTCTACAGCGAGGGTTCTCGGACGCTGGCCTACGAGACTGCTGAGCAGTTGGGCTGGCGCTTGCCCGACCATGTCGTTATCCCGATTGCCAGCGGTTCTCTCTATACCAAAATCACCAAGGGCTTTGAAGAATTGATTAAAATCGGCCTGGTCAAGGACCAGACCCTCCCGGCCATTTCGGGCGCCCAGGCCCAGGGTTGCAACCCCGTGGCGGCGGCTTTTGCTGAACATTCCAAAGAAATCATCCCGGTAAAACAGCCTACCACAATTGCCCATTCGCTGGCGATTGGCAGCCCTGCCGACGGTTTTTACAGCCTGAAAATTGCCCAGCAGACGGGAGGAACTATCGAGCAGGTTACCGACGAGGAGATCGTGGATGCCGTCCAGTTACTGGCCCGGACCGAGGGAATTTTCACCGAACCGGCGGGCGGTGTGACCCTGGCGACTTTGCGGAAGTTAGCCAGACAGGGCAAGATTGGCCGGGACGAAGTGACGGTGCTGTATATTACCGGAAACGGCCTCAAGACCCAGAGCGCCTTTGATGGTCTTATCCCGGTGCCCGCGGCCATTACCCCTAAACTGGGTGTTTTTGAAAAGTGGTTGGGGCAGAATTAGAGGCGTCGCACGCAAGCGTCGCACGCAAGCCTGGCGCGAATTTAGAAGAATCTCCTGGAAAAAGTGAAATAAGGATTAGCGGACGAAGGGGCGGGTGTATATCCTGGCCCCTTCGCTGCTTAAATAGGCCGCCACCAGTCCCAGAACAACCCCCACGTCTACCCCGATATGCATCAAAATGCTATCCTGGGGGAAAGTCGAGACCGCAGGCCAGAGCCGGGCGGTAATAAAAATCCAGAAATCAATCAGGTTGACGTGGTGTTCGGTGGTCTTCTGGACGAGGTCCTGGAAATTGTTATTATCGGCCAAAAACCCGACATAAGCGGTTGTGGCAATAAACGCCAGGGTGAAGAAGATAGCGATTAACTGTTGTTCAAGGCTGTGCCGTTTGCCGACCCCAAAGCGGACCAGACGCCCGATGACAACCCCCGCTACAAACGCGAAATAACAGCCTATCCACTGCCAGAAGTTATGATTTGAGTCGCTCTTGACGGTCCAGATTGCCAGGCAAAAAGGCCCTGCCATCAGGAAGAAGCCGATAACAGCCCAGACCAGGCCCAGTACCAGGTCCGGCTTGCTGCTTTTAGCCCGCATTTCTAACTTTAGTTCGGTCAGGCACTCCGGGCAGACCACTATGGCGTTGGCCCAGTTGAAACGCTCGTTCGAGGCCACGGTAAGCTCGCCAGGCAGGAAAGGGCGGTAGCAGAGGTTACAGGCCAGGTGTTCCTGGTCCTCTACTGCTTCTTCCTCGGCACTTTCCACGTTATCGAGTGCGGTTACTGCCGGTCCTTCCACCAGGCTTTGCTGCCAGTTGCGCAGAGCGGTCTGGCGGGCGGCTGCAAGTCCGGCATCATTTTCTTCCGGCGGGTTCGGGGCGGTCATGGGCAAACCTCGGTAAATTTTGTCAGAATACCCGGCTTTTAAGGTCCGGGTCGCGACATCTATCACAATGGGCCTGGCCTGATTATATGCCCGGTCAATCGCGTACGCAATAGACTATATTCCTATTTTCTGCCGGGGATTAGATTAGAAATTAATAAAACCGGGAAATTTTGTTAGGCTCGAAAGGGTGGTTTATGGTATATTAGGCATGTTATGTTAAGAAGTTTGGCCCACTTTTTGCATAACACGGGGTCATAAAAGGAGATAACGAGAATACCTTAAGTTGTTGCGAAACGCACGAAAAGTTGGTAACAATTTAGAAAATCCTGTTGTTTTGTAGCCAATCAAACCAGGAAAGGAGCGCCTCGAATGAACGTAACATTGAATTTTACCCTACCTGACCCCACCCAGTTGCTGGTCTATGTTGTAATTGGGCTGGTTATAGCTCTGCTCGTGGGTGGGCTGGCGCGGTTGCGCTATTTTACGGGTTATTTTATCACTTTTATCCTGTCTGCCATCGGGGCCTGGTTCTTTGCCAATATTTTGCAACTCCAGGTTTTAAACGATGTCAGCCTGTATGGAGTGCCTTTGATTGAAGCCATTATCGGCGGTCTTATTTTCGGGTTGGTCGGAGTTATAATCTTCGCCACTCGCCGTCGCAGCGTGGCCTGATAATTTCTAACAAAAAGGGAGTTGTCCTTTCGTGGGGCAACTCCCTTTTTATTACCTGTTTTGAAGCTGAGAAATTTCTCTAGGCCCCGCCCTGCTGGGCCTGGTTGAGAATATCTTGGGCTTTCGAGTTGTTCGGCTCAATCGCCAGGGCTTTCTGGGCCGCGATTTTGGCGTTAGGGAAGTCTTTCAGCTTCAGATAAGTCTGGCCCAGGTTGGTATAGAAGACCGCTACCGTCTGGTCGAGATTGATGGCTTGCAGGTAGTAGGTCTTGGCATCCTGGTAATTACCCTGGCTGTAGGAGACGTTCCCCCGACCATTAAAGGCGTCCGAGTTTTTCGGGTTGAGTTCGGCAGCTTTCTGGAAGGACTGGTCGGCATTTTTATAATCCGGTATCCGGTAGTAGGCATTACCTAGCGAAACATAATAGGTATCGTCGTTGGGTTTGAGCTGGATAGCCTTCTTGTATTGCTCGACGGCCTTGTCATACTGGCTCTGAGCGGCGTACACCAGGCCGAGGTCTCGGTAAGCCAGGTCGAAAGTGGGGTCTTTGGCAATAGTCGCAAGCAAAGTTGATTCGGCCAGGTCGTACTGCTGGTTGAGATAGTAAGCGTAGCCCAGGTCATCCAGGTAGTTGGACTTGGTCGGTTCCAGGTCCGAAGCCGTTTTCAATTCCGGGATAGCTTTGTCGTATTGCTTGGTCGTAATGTAGACCAATCCCAGGTCGTGATGTGGCAGGGACCGTTTTGGGTCTTTGGCGATAGTCGCTTTCAAGGTCGATTCGGCCAGGTCGTTTTGCCCGACCTTATAATAAGCATAGCCGAGGTCGCCCAGGTAAATCACGTCGGTCGGGTCGAGGTCGGAAGCCTTTTTGAGTTCCGGCAAGGCGTCGTCATAGCGGGTCAGGTTCAGCAGACAGAGCCCGGCCAGGTGATGATAGTTGGCATTGCTAGGGTCGATAGCAATCGCCTGCTGGATTTTGGCCAGGGCATCGGCGTTCTTGCCCTGGTCGTAAAGGTCGTTAGCCGACTGGGACAGCGCGGACGCCTGGCTCGAACTGCTGACCGTTGGCGAAGCCGGGGCGGTCGGGCGCGGAGACGGCGAAGGCGTTGGAGCCGCCGTGGTCGGGGCGGCGGTAGTCGGGGCCGGGGTCGCGGTCGGTAGGGCGGCTGAGGTTGTGGCGGCCTTGGTGGTAGGCGCAACCACCGTATTTGCAGCCGCAGTCGTAGCGGCGGCGGTAGTAGGTGCATTCGGCGTGACCGACACTACGGCTACCTGGGTGGGGGTCGAGTCGGATTTATTATTGCTGTTCAGGACCAGCACCAGCAAAACCACCACAATGATGAATAGCACGACAATACCGGCCACGGCCAGCCAGATACCGGTCTTTTTAGCTGGCGGCGGAGCGGGTGGCTGGTAATACTGGCCGTAACCCGGCGTTACCGGGCCCTGGGGCGGGGGAAAGTTGTTGGCACCCTGGTTAAAATTCTGAACGGTTCCCTGGTTATAAGGCTGGCTGCTCTGCCCGTAGCCGGGACTGGCCGGGTTGATATAACCCTGTCCTCCGGGCTGGTTGTAGTCCTGGCTGTAGGGAGGTGTCTGCGATTGGGGCGTGTAGGGGGTATAAGGGGTCTGGTAAGGGTAGCCCCCCTGCGAACCACCTGTAGTGCCACCGGTGGAACCACCAGTCTGCGAATCGGAACCATAATAATTTGGATTACTCGACCCACCGGTAGAACCGCCTGTCGGCGGGTTGGCATCGCCATAGCCGGGGTTGGGATTCGAGTTGGAATTGGGGTCATACGAGTTGGTAGGTGACGAGCCGTAAGAGTTGGTAGGCCGGTAATCGACGTACTGGGTTGGCTCGTAGGCCGGGTTGCTGTTGGCCGAGGTCGCCTGGCTATAACTCGAAGACCCTGTCCCTACGCTGGCCGGGGAATTCAGGCTGGTTGGTTGCAAGAAGGGTGAATTGGCGGCCTGGGCGCTGCCCGCAGCAACGGCGGTTACCTGGGGCTCGGAGGTGACGGCCCGGTCTACCAGGGGCAGGGCGGCATCGGTCCCCGCGGAATTCTCGCCTGGGGCATATGTGGGTACACTATCGTATTCCGGTGAAGCCGCAGCCGACCTGGGGTCGGTATACATGTCTACTTTTTGAGTATGTTCGTCCTCGTCGCCGTCCACGGGAAGGCCCAGGCCGCTTACTTCCAGGACAGTCTGGCCGATTTTTATCCGGTCGCCGTCCTTTAGGGGCTGCGATCCGGTGACCCGCTGGCCGTTCAAAGAAAGGCCATTGGCGGAGTTATTGTCTTCCAGGATGGCGGTTTTCCCCTCAAGTAAAATCCGGGCATGGTGGCGGGAAGCCTGGGTATCGGAGATAACCACGTCATTATCCCGGTTGCGCCCTAACATTATTACTTCTTTGCCAGACCCTATATCAAGACGTTCTCCGGCCTGGGAACCCTCTAAATAAACCAGTTGCATAATTTATCCTCTCAGTAACCGATAGCTAAACCCGGTTCTATTTTACAATAAGCTGCGACTTTTTGGAATAAAAGAGAAGCCCACCTCCCGCCAAATTAATATTATTCTGATTAAAAATCCTTTTCGGAATGGTAAAAAAACCCGTGCCGACGAGTTTTGGTCAACTAAAATAAAGCAAGAATAATTCCATTAATCTTTGACTTCTTGAATTTGGAGTTATTTTGGAATTCTGGAGGCTATTCCACTTCGGGGAAATATGCTATAATCGGCAAAACTACTGGCTTTTATCCGGTCGGTGATTTTCGGGTTTGATAACTTTCCCGGCATAGTCAGGGGCAACTTTGGCTTAATTTGGCCCGATTAATAACTGGAGGATTCGTAACCAAACATGTCCCGACAATACCCACCCGGCGAAGACCAACCACAGGACAGGCAGAACTCCAACCGGCGCCCCGCACCGGGCGACCCTCGTCCAGCCAATCCTGACTCCAACCGTTCTTACCAGTCCTACCAGCCGCCATCTTCAAATGGAAGGGCCACCCCGCCCCAGCCTATCCCGCCTCGACCCGAAAGACCCCAGGTTTCCTTCCGCCCGTCCAATCCTAATAATTTGCCGCCCGGACGCGTCTCGTCCCGCCCGACCCCGAACCCTGTCGATCACAACCCGTTCGAAAACGGGCCGCGCCCCTCTGCAACGCCCCGCCCGCGTAATTACGAGCCGGTCAAATCCTGGGTAGCGCCTGAAGAAACGCCGGTTCCGCGCCGTCGTCCCGCACGCCGCCGGATACCGCTAAAAGTCATTATAGGTTATGCGGTGCTGGTGCTGGCGGTTGTGGGCGGGTTGATAGCCCTCTATTCCTTTACCCGGCTCTACAACTTTTTGGGCAATATTACGGTCCAGCGCGAGGATACTACCGGCCAGGTTATCCAGGGTACCTCAATAACGGGCCATGGCCGGGTCAATATCGTGCTGCTGGGTCTTGACCAGCGCCCTAACGACAATGAAGGTACCCGCAGCGATACCATGCTGGTTTTGAGCGTTGACCAGGATACCAATACAGCCAACCTGCTTTCGATACCTCGCGATTTGTGGGTAAAAATCCCCGGCCATGACAATAACCGGATTAATACGGCCTATTATTTTGGCGACCTGGACCGGCCCGGTAAAGGCGGCCCGCCCCTGGTTAAAGAAACCCTTCTCGAAAACTTTGGGATAAAAGTGGACTATTTTGCCACCATCAATTTTGACGGGTTCCGCTCGGTAATTGACGCTATAGGCGGTATCAACCTGGATGTTAAAAAACCGCTGTTGGATAGCGAATACCCCACCGAGGATTATGGCATCAAGCGGATTTTTATCCCAGCCGGTTTGCAACACATGAACGGCCAGACTGCCCTGGAATACGCCCGCAGCCGTCACGCCGATAGCGACCTTGGCCGGAACCAGCGCCAGCAGGAAGTTTTGCTGGCGGTCCGGGAACAGGGTATCAACCTGGGCCTTTTGACCAACAGCCAGTTGCAGAGCGCCTTACAGGGCGCTATCCAGACTGACCTTACGCCGGGTGATATGCTGGCCCTGGGCCGGCTTGCCGTCGGCATGAAGAAAGAATCTATCAAGCAGTTTTCGATTGACGCTAATATCACCAAAAACGTGGTCATTGATGGTCAGGACGTGTTGCAGGCCGACCCTGCCGCCTTGCAAAAACTACTCGCGGATTTCCAGTCGGCCCCGGTCCCGCCCACGCCGGTCTCTGCCAAGGCGTCGGCGCACATTTTTGTCTATAATGGAACCTTCCAGGAAGGGTTTGCCGCCCGTACCCAAAAATTCCTCCAGAGTAAAGGTTTCACCGTGGATAACGTGGCCCAGGCCCCCGATGCCGGGAATTATCGCCAGACGGTTATCAACGTTTATACCGGCAAACAGGATGTCGCAAACGAACTGGCAACAGCCCTCGGCCTCAAACCGGACGCTATCAAGCTCAAAGGGAGCGGTGGTCAACCGGGTATTGATATAGAAGTCATTTGTGGCGATGATTTGCAGGTTCCCAGTTAGCGACCCATAGCGTAATTTAAACTTTAGCTCGCATCTGCAAAAACTTTTCTTAACATTTAATATGAGTAATCCCGCTAATTTTGTTTTGACGGATACCCCGGTCGAACCTGTCGAAGGCCAGGCCGGGGTTAAGAGCGAACCCCTTCAACTGGCAAAAAAGCCGCCGCTCGGACCAGCGGTAGTCACAATTTTTTATTACGGTATCGGAATAGCAGCCCTGCTCGCCCTGGTTGGATTTGGTCTGGCCGACTCGCAAAGCGCCCTGGATATAGTCAGCCCTGACAGTTTCCTGGTCTTATTGTGGCTATCGGTAACAGCCAGCCTGTGTAATTTCTTGCGGTTTAAGGTACCCCCAGGCCTCTACCTGGCCCTCTCCATGGTAATTTTCATGGCCGCAATAATTATGTTCCCGCCGGTTCCCTCAACTATCCCGGCAATAGTGGCCTCGGTGATTTTTGAGGTTTTCCTGGCAAAACGGGGACTTGTCTACGCGGTCCGCACCTGCGGCATCTATATTTTGTCCGGGCTGTCCGCCAGCCTGGTATACCAGCTTACCGGGCAGCGCCCCTACCTGGGCGATTTGAACTGGCAGATTATTATTCCGAGCCTGGCCGCCTTTGTAACATTTCGAATCATCAATGAAGTGCTGATTGTTGCCAGCCTGGTATTGGAAGGAAATAGCTTTAAGGATAGCCTCAGCCATGTTGCCATGATAACCGGGATTTACCTGGTTTTTCTGCCGGGCTCCATTATGATTGCCATGTTCTTTTTCCAGGACGAATTTATCGCTTTTACCTTTTCATGTTTGCTGGTTATCGTAGGTGGGTTTAGTATCAACCGGGCTTTCATTGCCAGGGAAAAGGAAACCCGGCAGCTAAACCTGGTACGCGAACTAAACGAACAACTGGCCCAACAAAACGAACGCCAGCGCGTCCTGGGGGCGCGCATTAACCAGTCGCTGGCAAGTTTTTTGCCCCTGGTCCAGGATTACACCCAGACCAGTTATGACCAGGAAGGTGCCGTGACCCAGATTGCGGCTACTATCGAAGAACTCAGCCGGACAGCCAACCAGATTGCTGGGTCGGCTAACAACGTGGCAACCGCCGCCGAGCAGGCCCGCAGCGCCGCCGATAGCGGGCAGCAAGCCCTGGCCGCCACCATCGACGCTATCCGGGAAGTTCGCCAGAAGATGCACGAAATTGCCGACAAGATTTTGGAACTGGAAGACCGGTCGGAACGTATCGAGGAAATCGTAACGGTTATTAACGGTATCGCGGGTGAAATCCGGCTCCTGGCTCTGAACGCGACTATCGAGGCGAGCGGGGCCGGGCAATATGGCCGGCGTTTTTCGGTCGTGGCAAACGAGGTCAACCAGTTGGCGGACCGCAGCCGGGAAGCCCTCAAACAGATTAAAGAGATAATCGCCGAAATCCAGGGCGCGACGGTCAGTTCGCGCCGGGCAACTGTGGAGGGGCTAAGCCGGATGGAACGCAGTTTCGAACTGGCGGCCCTTTCCGAAAAAGCCAACCAGGAGATTATCAGCGTGGTGGAACACACCGCCCAGACCGCCGCCGCTATCTCGCTGGCGACCCAGCAACAGCGGAGCGCCAGCGAACAGGTCGTCAGCAGCGTCCGGCACGTGACCACACGGATTAGCCAGAACGCCGACCGTCTCAGTTCGGTTTCGGTCGCCTCAAATGAACTGGAAAGCATAGCGGCCGAGTTACAGGTCCAGTCTCAGGGCCAACCCCGGGTTCAAACCGGAGACCTGGCCGAATTACCACAGCCCGCAGACAAAGACTAACCGGAAGACCGCACCTCAAAACCGGGCGCGATTGGGCACAACTCATCAAGGGCCGGGGGCAACCCGATTCCCAGGGAAGTGCCCAGGACGACTACCGCCGCCTGTTTCCGCCCGGCATGGACCAGTGCAGCGGCTGTCCCATCGTGGATTAAATCAAGCTCAATTTTCCGGTGTAATTCGGCGCTCAATTCCCCGGCTATTTCATCCCTGAAATTATAATCTTGCAGGTCGGAACGTTTGTAAAGTTGGCCGTCCAGGGTATAGGCGGCGATACTCAAACCTATTCTCGGGTTCAAATCGAGATTTCGTCCGCTGATTTCCCGCCAGCTATCCCCTAAGGTTGCCATGGTGAGGCGGTAGAGCGCCCCGCCCCGCCCAAAATCAAGAAAAGTAGACGAAGGAAGCGAGGGCAACAATTCCAGGCTGGTTAAAGCCCCGGCCCGGTAGAAGGCGATAGCTCTTTTTAGCGAGGTCTGGCCGAAGTCAAAGACCAGGGCGGCTTCGTGGGTGGGTGAGATGCGCCGGGCTACCCCTATCAAGGGGAGATACCCTGGAAAAGCCGAGAGATAAAGGCTTAAATCATAGACTCTGGCCTTTTCCAGCATATTTTCGGCGGCCTTTTTGATGTAAGGCGCGGCCTGCCCGCTGACGAGCCCACCACCCAGCCAGACTTCTTTTATCTCTGACCAGAAAGTCCATTCTGCCGGTTGCCACTCGGTCCGGGCCTCCCGGTTGGCGGCATCCCCGCGTTTCAGGACGGCCAGCATAATCCCCAGGCGTCGCCCTACCTCGTTAGCAACCCCAACCGCCTTTTGCCGGGTAAACTCGTCAGGCGAAGAAAAAGCGGCCTCCCACAGCCTTAAATCGTCCGAAGGAACTCCAGTTAGCGACAAGAAAGGCATTTGTTCGTGGATTAGGTCCGCGACTGCCTGCGCGCTTAAAAACTGGACCGCGTTTTTGTTGCGCACAGCCTCATCGAGTTCGCAACCGGGCAACTCTACGACCCTTACCCGGTTTATCTGTGAGTTCGGGTGCAGGTGGTCAAAATTAAAAATTTGGGATTTTGCCATTTTGTTGTTTTATGGGTTAGTTTTTCCAGGGTTCTGACAAAAGATTGGGAAAGTTCTTTCGTTTTTCCACGGCATTTTCGATTTCTTGAATCGCTTGCGCGGCGGCTTCTTTAACGGTTTGGTCGTACCTGCCGTACAAATTCTCCCCCTCATCATTCATGGACATCTCTTTTAATTTTGGTAAAGCTGTTTCAGCCGCCAGTTGCCCCAGGGCCTGGGCTGCCCCGAACCTCACACTGGATGACTTATCATCAAGTAATTCGATTAAAGGACCTATTGCGGTTGAATAGCCCAACTTACCCAGAGCAATGGCTATTTCTACTCGAATTCTCTCAGAATTGCCTGCCAGTGCATCCAATAAAGGGTTAACTGCCCGTTTATCGCCGCAATTGCCAAGCGCCTCAGCAGCGCGCCATGCCTCGCCACGGGCCCTACCCTGTTTTTTACCTTTTTTCTGGATAGTGTTGACCAATATTGGAAAGCTCCGCTTATCGCCCAGCATACCAAGCCCATAGGCTGCCATAAATCTGACACGTTCCTCTTTATCGTTTAGCAAGCGGGCCAACGGTTCAATCGCTCTCTTATCACCAATATCCCCCAAAGATTCAGCGGCGCTTGCTCTTACATTAGCCCAATTGTCTCCCAGAACTTCAATTAAAGGTTCAACGGCTCGGCGGTCTTTAAAGTAACCAAGAACTGTAGCTGCATCCTTTTTCGCATAATTATCAAAAAGAAGAGTTTTGATTAACGGCTCAACCGCTGCCGGGTCTCCGATATAACGTAGGGCCCAAACAGCCTCATACCGGACATGGTCATCCTCGTCATCTAGCAGCTCAATAAGACGTGGGATTGCCCGCTTTTCTTCCAGAGTGCCGAGCCCATTAGTGGCATGCGACCGAACTTCAGGGTTAGAATCAAATAAAGCGGTGAGGAAGGGTTCAACCAACCGAGGATTCACCAATCCCGCAAGAATTGATGAAGCTCTTTCTCGTATAAAATTATCCTCATTTTTCAAATCATCAAGTAGGAGTGAGACAACTTGTTCATGCGTAATTTCAGCCCAGAGCGTTTTACCTGTCCAGTAACCTATATCGGTAAGCCGCCTCAGAACCGAATATCCTGGATAATCCGCCGCCTCTTGTCCCTCCCTGATAAATTTCCAGACCTTATCGGCCAGAAATGGGTCGAGGTCACTCCACACATCATAGTTATCAGGATTAGTCCGGTGAAAAATGTCATTTTCTATTGGCTGGCTCATGCAATAAACCGCGCAAAAATAATTCTGAATTTCCTCGTTGGTTAAATATAACAATCCGTTGTCATCCGTCAGAAATTCAAATGCAAGGCCCAGTTTTATAAATCGTTCGGCCTGTGCTTGTTGTTGGGGAGTTATTTCAGGGGGCGGCAAACCAGGTACATAAATTTCGGGATGCAGGTTGCGCAACCATAATGGTATTTCGGTGCGCCGTTGAAGTAACCATTTTACAGCCTGTTGAAATGAAACGCCCTCTTCTTCCTTCTTCGCATCAATCAGATTGAGGGCCAGGCATCCCAACCGAACCGGCAAACTTTCCAGTTCATCCACCGTGATAATCCCCAAAGCAAGCGCCCGGTAGAGTTTCTCTTTTACGTCTTTTTCAAGCTCGAAAGTGGTCATTTTTACCTTACAGCTAACTGAAGAACAAATTGTGCCAAATAAAAAACGCTCACCCGGTTAGTATTATACAACCAGGTGAGCGTTTTATAAAGAGTTTTCTAGGCGCGAGTTTCGGCCCCGACCTCGCGGACCAACCGGCCCTCAATGCGCTGGCGGATTTTGGAGACTTCCTCCTCGGTCAGGTTCTTCTCCTGGGGGTGGAAGGCCAGCCGGAAGGCCAGGCTCTTTTTGCCCTCGCCAACCTGCTTGCCCCGATAGATGTCAAAGAGAGTGACCTCCTTGAGCAACTTACCGCCGGTCTCCCGGATAAGTTTTTGGACCTGTCCCGCCGGGGTTTCGTCCGACACCACGATTGCCAGGTCTTGCGTGACGACCGGCATGCGGGTGACCGCCTCGTAGCGTTCGCGCTGGACCAGCGGGCGCAGCAGTTCGACATCGAGTTCGGCCACGGCGATGCGTTGAAGCGGGTCAAGCTGGAAGGCTTCGGCCACTTTCGGGTGAACCTCACCTAAAAAGCCCAGCCGGACGCTTGCGGCGTTCTTACCCTGGCCTTTAGCGATAATCTCGACGGCCCGGCCCGGATGCAGAGCCGGGTGGTCGCCACCCGCTACCGGCACGAACTGGATTTCCGTGTCGGCCAGGTTCAACCGCTCCAGCAGATGTTCGAGGACACCTTTCAGGTCGAAGAAGTCAATCCGGTCGGTCTCAGTTATTTTTGGGTTGAAGCGCGAAAGCGGCACCCGTCGCCCGGTCATCGCCACCGAGAGGGTCCGGCGTTCGTCCGGCAGAGGTTCACCCTCTTTCTTCAGGTAAACCCGGCCCAACTCGAAGATAGCGACCCGGTCCACGAAATGGAGATTCTCCGCGATAGTTTCCAGGGTAGTTCCGAGCAGGGTCGGGCGCATCACCTCGTGTTCGCTCGAAAGCGGGTTGGCGAGGGTCAGCAGGTGCGCCGGGTCAGACCAGTTCAGGTGATGCAGGTGCGGCCCGCCAGGGTCGGTCTGCGGTGCGGTATTGCCCAGGGCAGCGTGCAAATTGCGAAGGCTTTCCAGGCTGACCAGCGGGTAAGTGATAATCTCGAACAACCCGGCGGAAGTCAGGACTTCCCGCAGTTTATCCTCGAACTCGTAAGGCGGATTCGAGACCTGGGGCGGCAACTCCCCTTGCAGGCGCGCTTCGGGAATCTTGTCATAACCGTACTGGCGGGCGATTTCCTCGACCAGGTCGGCCTTGATGGTCACGTCGTTGCGATAGGTCGGCACCCGCACCATCAAAATGTCGGGGTTCGAGGTCGTTTCACTGACTATGATGGTGTACTGTTTCGGGTCGTTGCGGAACTGGTAGGAGCCGTCATTGCGCAGTTCGGCAATCTCGAATTCCAGCGCTTCGAGCATTCTAATCACCTCGGCGCTCGGAATCGTAACACCAAGAATACGCGGGATTTCGCTCAAAGGCAGTTCGATGATATGGGGCGAACGCGGCTGCGGGTAGACATCAATCACCCCTTTCGAGATGGTGCCCCCGGCCAGTTCCTGAATCAGTTGGACCCCCCGCCGGACCCCGATGGGAGCCAGTTCAATATCGACGGTCCGCTCGAAGCGTTTAGCCGCCTCGCTGACCGAGGAGAAAAGGCCGCGCCCGGTCTTGCGGACGTTGGCCGGGTCGAAGTTGGCGCTTTCCAGGGCCACATTAACCGTGGTGTCTTTGACTTCGGAATCGACCCCACCCATGACCCCGGCCATCGCGACCCCCCGGTCGGCGTCGGCAATCAACAGGACATCCGATTCAAGCTCGTGTTCTTTGTGGTCGATAGTCTGGATTTTCTCGCCCGGTCTGGCCCGGCGCACGATAATCTCTTTCCCGGCGATGTCGTCGTAGTCGAAGGCATGCAGCGGCTGGCCGATTTCCAGCATGACATAGTTAGTTACGTCCACCACGTTGTTAATCGGGCGGACCCCGGCGGCGCTCAGACGGTTTTGCAGCCAGGAAGGGCTGGGGCCGAGCTTCACCCCCTCGACTACCATCATATCGTAGCGAGGGCAGAGGTCGGGGTCTTCAATAGTGACCTTGATTTTCTCGGTTGTAGGCGGACCGTCCTCCCGGAAATAGATTTCGGGCCAGTGGATTTTCTGGCCGGTCATGGCGGCAACCTCGCGGGCAACCCCAATCATCGAGAGAGCCCGGCCCAGGTTCGGGCTGAGTTCAATATCAAGGATAACATCACCCAGGACCCCCGAAAGAGTTTCTCCGACCGGGTATTCGGGGTTCAAGACCACGATACCGTCGAAATCCTCCGAAATGCCGAGTTCGAGAGCCGCGACCGCCACGGCGTTGCTGTCCACGCCGCGCATTTTCCCGGCTTTAACCGTGAAATAGGGCAATTCGCCCGACTCTAACAGCGGGGCATTCCGTTTTCCGGCGGCCTGTTCGTCTACCAGTTTATGGCCGTCAATCAGTTTTGCGCCAGGCAGCGCAAGCGGAATTTTGTCCCCTTCTTTGAGGTTGAAAGCCCCGGTGACGACCTGGAAAGTGGCGCTGCCGTCAGTCACCTGCAAGACCACCAGCCGGTCGGCGTTAGGGTGTTTTTCAATTTTTTCGACCTGGCCCACGACCACTTTATCCCAATCCTGGCCGACCCGGATAATCTCGGCCACTTCCAGGCCGCGCAGGGTCAGGCCCGCCGCTATTTCTTCCGGCGATTGGGTCAGGTTCACGTAGTCTCGTAGCCAGCTCAGTGGCACTTTAATCATCTCAGAAAAACTCCTTTTGCTAGGCGAATTGTTCCAGGAATCGCAGGTCGTTGCGGAAGAACTGGCGAATATCGTCAATACCGTACTTCAAGAGGGCGATACGCGAAGGACCCATGCCGAAGGCAAACCCGCTATAGACATCGGGGTCAATATCGACGTTCCGCAAGACCTGGGGATGGACCATCCCGGCGCCCAGGATTTCCAGCCAGCCGCTATATTTGCAGACCCGACAGCCTTTACCATCGCAGAGCATACAGTCAATCGAGAGGTCCACGCCCGGTTCGACGTAAGGGAAATAGTCGCAGCGGAACCGGACCTTGCGTTCGGCCCCGAACAGGCGGCGGGCGAAATCGGCCAGGGTTCCGCGCAGGTCGGCCAGGGTAACGTTGCGGTCAACGGCCAGCCCTTCTACCTGGTAGAACATGAAGTCGTGGGTGGCGTCGGTCGCCTCGCTGCGGTAGCACTTGCCGGGAACAATCACCCGGATGGGCGGCTTTTGTTTTTCCATCACCCGGATCTGGTTGGGTGAGGTATGGGTCCGCAGCACTACCGACTCGCTGAAATAAAAGGTATCGTGCATGGAGCGGGCCGGGTGGCCTGGCGGCATGTTAAGCTGCTCGAAGTTGTAATAATCGAGTTCGACCTCCGGTCCTTCGGCCACCTGGAAGCCCATCGCCTTGAAGGCATTTTCAATCTCGCGCATGGTCCGGGTGATGATATGGACCCGGCCCGTCTCCACCGGGCGGCCCGGCAAAGTCACGTCCACTTTGTCGGCGGCCAGGCGCTGGTCGAGCGCGATAGCCTGCAAGCGGAGCTGGCGCAACCCGTCGGCTTCTTCGAGCATCTTGCGGGCAGCGTTGACGACCTGGCCGACGACAGGGCGTTCCTCGGCGGGCAGACTGCCCATCCCGCGCAAAAACCCGGTCAGTTCGCCTTTCTTACCAAGATATTTTAGACGCCATTCGTCGAGAGCCACCAGGTCACTGGCGGATTCCAGTTCGCCCAGCGCTCTTTGCTGCATTTCGGCAACCTGGTCTTGTATACTCATTGCTGTCTTTCTCCTTAGAATCAAAAAACTGCCAGGCCAAAAACCGTGCATCCACTGTAAAAATACAGGGACGCGGTCTGGCTGACAGCACTTTTACCAGTATTGTTTCTTAGAAACTGGAAAGAAGTATAGCTCTCAACGCGGCAAAACCACGCGGTACCACCCTGCTTGCTTCCCCCTGATAAAGGAAAGCCGCTTCATTTCGGCCCCAAAATAGGGCCTCTGCTCTGTAACGGGAGCGACCGGAGCAGGCTACTTACAAAAAAGTGTTGACCTGTCGGCTCAGGAGTGAACTTCGTCCGGGCATCCCTGAAGCGGCTTTCAGTCGGTGACCGCTTCTCCCTGCCAGTTCCTACCGGATTACTCTCTCCGTCTTGGCCTTTGAAAGTTGTTACTACCAGGCGGGAATAATATTTTTCCTATACCCAGCTAACCAGTATTTTAACTCAAACCGGGCGGTTTGTCCACTAGGGAATTTTTTAACCTGTTGTGATGAAGTATCAAAAAATTATGATATTATGACTTCTAACTTGATTCGGTTGGGACTGCAAAGATAGTGGAAAAAGATAGTAGGGTAAAGTTGAGAAAAATCCACCAAAGGCAATATTTTCTTATACTGTCATTATGGTGTCTAATAGGCCTGCTTACCGCTTGTGGGTCAGACAAACCGGTTGTAAACGAGACTGCCCCGGTAACTTCCAGTCAAACTGCACCTAATACTTCCGTTTCGAGTGGGGCAATTTCAAGTCAAACGGCTACTATGGGAAATATTTCAAAATCGCCAATTTTTAACTCCAAGCCATCAGCTATTACACCGGCTCTTTCACTTTCACCGGCAATTACTCCCGGCACTTCAAAACCTGTCGGACCTGATGGTTGGCAAAACCGCTGGTTAAAAGGTATTCCTTGCCGGGCGCCTTGCTTTGAAGGAATTATACCTGGCAAAACAACTGCAACAGAGGCCTTAAAGTTATTGCAACAAAATCCTTTGGTTATAAATGCCAAATTAAATTTACATTCTCCTTCTTCCAATTCAACAAATTCTATAACCTGGGAATGGAGTTTTTTACCAACCGATGATACATCTACGGGCGGTGAAATGGACATATACCTAAATAAGCCTGACCAATTGATTAACTATATTGTTCCTTATTTCCACTCAGAATATTCTTTACAAGAAATTATCAAAGCCTATGGTGAGCCAAGTCATGTGAGTGCCAACTTCACTATAAATCCGAACTATAGCATTTCGTATGGCTTAGCTATCTATTATCAGAATGTTGGTTTGTCTTTATCAACAGGATCAATATCAAGAAAGGGTGAGCCTAACAAACTAACCCTGACACCCCAAACAACTTTTGGTTCAATTGTATTTTATGCGCCAGACTTAACAGGTAAGATTGTTTATACACCTGTACCCCAAGACCCGGCTATTCTTATTCCGTGGCAGGGCTATAAAGATTTTGACTTTTATTGCCGGGATGCAGTAAAAACTCAGGTGACAGATTGTAGCCGAGCTAAAAACTTTAACCCCTAGGTTTTACCTCTGTTTGCTATCTTCTTCTTCTAAAATTATTGAATGATCAGTTTAAGGGATATGTACCTCAAATTCTTATTAAAAGCCTAGGCCCTTGAATTGTTTGGGCCTATTTGGGTTAACAGAGCGGACGGGACTTCTAAAACTAGAAAATTGGCACAAAAAAATCTAGCCCCAATTGCTCTTGTAAATAAGGCCCAGTAGAGTATAGAATTTTAGGACAGAGTTAGTCGTGCAATTTGGGGGTGAAAATGATGAAGGACCGGACCATTAAGACAGAAATAAAGAAGCCGCTGGAATTCTGGCGCTCTGCCGAAATTATCCCGGCCCAGGCTCGCATGGTCCAACACTGGCAAGAGACCGAAGCGGTCGAACGGGACGACCCGGTGGTGATGGAGGAACCCTTCGAAATCCGCCTGAACGGGCGCAACCTGGCCGTTATCATGCGGACGCCCGGTTCGAGTGTGGAGACCGACCGCGAACTGGCCCTCGGCTTTCTTCTTTCGGAGGGGCTAATCAGCCACCCGGCCCAGGTCGAAGGTATCGTCCGTTCCAGGGACAAGGACGGTCTGCCGGAGGAAAATGTCCTCGATGTAAAAGCGCCCGGTGTCAATCCTTTTGAGAGCGTGGAGGAAGGCGGGCAAGCCAGTTTCGAGCGGCGTTTCGTGGTGGCTTCAAGTTGCGGGCTGTGCGGCAAGAACTCAATCCAGGAAGCTTGTCGTCGCCTGCCGCCCCTTGATTCTGCCAGTGAAAATTTCAAAGTGGCCCCGGGCACGCTCTACAGTTTACCGGAGAAATTGCGGGAGGCACAGGCGGTTTTCGAGCAGACCGGGGGATTGCACGCCGCCGGACTATTTGATTTCGAAGGGAATTTGTTAAAAACGCGAGAAGATATTGGCCGCCACAACGCCGTGGATAAAATTATCGGGCGTGAAGCTTTGGATGGGCGATTCCCCCTTGGTGGAAAAATCCTAATGGTGAGCGGGCGGATTTCTTTCGAGATTGTCCAGAAAGCCCTGGCGGCCCGCATTCCCCTGGTGGCGGCGGTCTCCGCGCCCAGTACCCTGGCCCTGGACCTAGCCGATGAAGGCGGCCTGACCCTGGTCGGTTTTTTACGCCACCGCTCTATGAACGTCTACACTCATCCGGGCCGGGTCGGGAATTAATTCCGGTCTCAAAGGTTGTGGGTGGCGACCGGGGCGTCGTCGACCCAGACCAGCAAATCGCCCGGCTGCATCTTCAGCACGCGGCAGACCTTGTCCAGCACTTCCAGCCCAATCCGGCTGACCCGTCCTGTATAGAGGTCGTGTGCAGTGTTATAGGCCAACCCGGTCTTATCCGAAAAGGTCTTTATATTCATGTTTTGTTTTTTGGCCGCTTCACCTATCCGGTTTACGATTGTCATTTTATGACCTTTCCCTTACCCTCTTATTGTTTTATGGTACTTTTCTAGCGTTTTTTTTAGTCCTTTTTGGAACGCCTGACTTTTTGTTACCGTTATTGTACTATCAGGTAATTAACTAGGTCAATAGTCAATCAGCTATTGATTCATTAGAAAGATAGGTTTATAATAACTACGCAAGTAGTTAACTAGTGATACATAAACCCGGCAGGTATATAATAAGATAGTTTTAGCAAACAGATAATATTTTTAGGGTGAGGGACACTCCATGATAATTTGTAAGACCAAAAATGAAATTGAACTTATGCGCCAGGCGGGGCGGGTAGTTGCCATCGCTATCGAGGAAACCAGCAAACACATCAAACCCGGCATTACCACCCTCGAACTGGACGAAATCGCCGCCGATGTCATCAAATCCCACGACTGTATTCCGACCTTTAAGGGCCAGTACGGTTTTCCCCGGAACATCTGTATTTCGGTCAATGAAGAAGTCGTCCACGGTATCCCCGGCCATCGTAAATTAAAAGAGGGCGATATTGTAAAACTGGATGTTGGCGCGACCTATAAAGGCTGGGTCGGCGACTCGGCGGCCAGTTTCCCGGTAGGCAAAGTTACGCCGGAAGCCCAAAAACTGATGGACGTGACCAAACAGGCCATGCTTCTTGGGATTGACCAGATGCGCCTGGGCCATTACCTGCACGATATTGCCGAGGCTATCCACTCCTACATTGAACAGTTCGGCTTTTCGACGGTGGCCGATTACGGCGGACACGGCATTGGGCGCAAGAACCACGAAGACCCTTTTGTGCCGCAAAGCCGCCAGAAGACGCGGGGCATGCAACTGCGCAAAGGTATGTGCCTGGCCATCGAGCCGATGATTAACATGGGGACGGCCAAGGTCCACGTCATAACTGATAAGTGGACCGTTGTAACTGATGATGGCAAGCTTTCTTCCCATTTCGAACATAGCGCCGCTATCACCGATGGTGAACCGATTATCCTGACGGCCCGTTAGGTCTGGATTGACTTTAGGGGTAGCAGCGAGTATATTTTTAATCTAAAATTATAAATATCACAAGATATTTTAATAAAACTGCTTACCTATCATGTAAGGGATAATGAAGTGAGAAGTATTGAGGAGAATTTCTCCCAGGAAATAAAGCGACCCGTCATCGGGATTACCGGCGACGTAATGGAAACCAGCACAGGGGCCCGCCATTCCGTCCGGGATAGTTACGTTTCGGCCATCATCAATGCCGGGGGTATCCCGTTGTTTATTCCGTCTACGGGTGACCTGGAAATCGCCTACGCCCTCTACCGGATGGTTGACGGTCTGCTCTTTACGGGTGGAGTTGATATTGACCCGGCGGTTTATGGCGAACCGGTGGCAGGAACCGAGATGGACGATGTCTCGGAAGCGCGCGACACCACCGAAGTGCAACTGGCCCGCTGGGCTTTTAGTGATGATTTGCCGGTGTTAGGGATTTGCCGGGGCCAACAACTTGTAAACGTGGCGGCGGGAGGCACCCTCTACCAGGATATTCCGAGCGATTTGCCCGATAACGGGGTTGACCACCGGGGCAGCACTTACACCAACGACCGAGGTCTGTACACCCACCGGGTAGACATCGAGCCGAGTTGTGGGCTGGCGGGGATTTTTGGCGAGACTGAATTTTTGGTCAATTCGCTCCACCACCAGGGCGTCAAACAGGTCGGTGAGGGTTTGAAAGTGGTTGGCACCGCGCCCGATGGCATGGTGGAAGCCCTCGAAGGCCCCGGCCATCGCTGGCTCTACACGGTCCAATGGCATCCCGAAGAATTGTGGCGGAAACAGTCCGCCGCCAGCAATCTTTTCAAAGGGTTCGTGGAAGCGGCAGCCCAGCACTTCGCCCAGCGGGAAGCGGCGGCGGTGGCGGTCTAGATTTTGGGAAATAAATTGGAGCCTGAAAAGGCTCCTTTTTTGATTCACTTATAAATTTTAAGCCAGGTTAGCGCTTCTTAAATAACCCTGCCAGGGCTACGAAAGGCCGGAAAAGGAGAAAACCCTTTTTCTGCTTTGGCCTGGGAATATCGGCAAACTGAGAAAGCGGTGTCTTAGTTTGGGCCGGTGAAATCAGGGTGGTCGGCGGAATATCGACCCTGGTCGAATTCGGCGTGCCCGGAATCTGGGGGTCAAGTTTGACCGGGCGGTTTTCCGGCAGCACCTTATTCGGGTCGGGCTGGTCCTCCCATTCGGGTATGGGTGGTGGGGGTGGTTTATAGGGCGGAGTGGTGGGCGTGACCGGCATAAACCCGCCGATTTTTGGCGCTTCGGTTGAAGGAGCCTTAACCGGACTGTTCGGAGTGGGCGGCTGGGTCGCTTTTAAGACCGGGTTTGGAGCCAGCGGTAAATCAGGTTTGGGGGATTGGACCGGGGCAGGAGCCGGTGGTTGCGCCGGGTGCGCTGGCTGGGGTGGCGAGACCGGCGGGACAGGAGGCCGGGCCGCTTCTGACCTGGCCGGTGCGGGCGGGGGGGTAACCCCCTCTTCGACGCGTGGAGAAGGATTAGCCGAAGGGTACGGCTTGAAAGTAGAACGCTGAATCAAACTTTCTTCCGAGGCTTGTTTTGTGGCATCGGTAGCCACGATGGGTGGAACAACCGCCCGCATTGTAATCCCGGCAAATTTTTGCATCCCCTCGAAGTCGAGCGAGGTAATCGTCTTGAACTGGAAACTCTCGGCTCGTTGGACCAGAGCTTTTGATAAATCCTCCCAGACGCTCCCCTGCTTGACCAGGAAGTAAGCTTTGCCGGTCTCAACAAGTTTGGCGACCACCTGGAAGTTCTGAGCATCGGAAGAGGCAAATAACAGGTTCACGGGCAATTTACGCCGGGCAATCGCTTCGAGCATCCCGATCAGTCCCACCTCGCTATCGGCAGGCATCATTACGTCCGAAATAATGGTCAGGCGCGAAAAGACCGGCGAATTAATGACAAAAAGAGCTTGCCGGGGCGAGGGAGCAGTATAGACCGTAAACTCGTCTATGACGGACGACTCCATCGGGCTAAGGCCATCCAGGAGCAACATTCCAGGCGTGGGGACTTCATTGCTCTGGGTAAATTTTCCGTCTTTATCGCTATGAAAAACCTTGAAAATCTTGCCGGAGGCCAGGCAATTAGCCACGATTAAATCGGCCAGGGTCTGGCGTAATCGGGCGCTATCATCAATTATCAGAATGTGGTGGGTTTGCCGGGTCTTTGGCCGGGTAAAGTCCTGTGACATCACCTGGAGAACCTTTCAAACGAGATGTTCCGAAAATATTAACGTGATTAATTTTATTACATATAGAAATATTTTAGCACGAGAGGGCGGTGGGAGAAATAGGAAATAAATGTAATAATCCTAATAGCCAGCAAGTTAAACTGAACAGATAAAACTAAAAACCCACTCAAGCCGAAAGCATTATACTGCCTGGGTAAGCTCTTTACAAACGACTGGACATTTCAGGCCAAAACGGGACTTTCTCGCTAACCTAACGGTCTTTCAGCCGGTAAACAAACTTCAGGCCCGACCAATCCGCATCAATGGCAATCACCTTTACATCTACCAGGCCGGTAGCCAGCCCGACTTCACGGACAATGTTTTCATTCAAGTCTTTTGGGATTTTGGAGGTTCCTTTAGGCCAGCTTATCCATAACGTACCCTGTTTGGCAAGGGATGTTTTCAAGGCCGGAAATTCGTCGGCCAGTTCGGTCCGGCTGGCCGTAAAGAACTGGATAAAATCAAGGGAAAGCCGGGGCGTTTCAAACACCTCAAAACCGGGTGGGAGTTGCCCCAGGTTTTCCAGGTAGCCGGGCGGGGCTTTGTAAAAATAGCCTTTCTGCCCGGCTTTTAGACCGAGTTTATCTGCCAGCGAACGCTTTGAATACCCGGCAACTTCACTCATTGGGCTTCCTGGCCGACCTCGTGATAGCGAAAACAACTAACCAGGTGGTCGTTGACCATCCCGGTCGCTTGCATGTGAGCGTAACAAATGGTCGTACCGACAAACTTGAAACCCCGGCGCTTTAATTCCTTGCTCATAGCGTCGGATTGAGGTGTGAAAGCCGGGATTGCCGATTGGACTTCCAGGGCATTTTTCCGGGGTTTACCGTCAGTAAACTGCCAGATAAATTTGTCGAAGGTGCCAAATTCGGCCTGGGTATCCAGGAATTTTTGGGCATTGATTATGGTTGCCTCGATTTTCAGGCGGTTGCGGATAATCCCGGCGTTACCAAGCAACCGGGCTATATCGTCCCCGGTATAAGCCGCCACCTTTTGCGCATCGAAATAATCAAAAGCTTCGCGATAGCTCTCACGCTTGTTCAGGACGGTCTGCCAGCTTAAACCGGCCTGGGCACCTTCCAGGACCAGGAATTCGAATAATTTACGGTCGTCGTGGACCGGCACACCCCACTCGGTATCGTGGTAAACCACCATCAAAGGGTTCTGGCCCGCCCATAAACAGCGGGGTTTTGAGAAATCTATACCTGAAGTAGCCTCGCTCATGTTTCCTCTTTCGTTCGAACAAATTTTTGGACCAATTCACCTAACTGTGAAAAATCGGACCCGGAAAGATAATAAATAATTCCATCCCGTAAAAAACGGCGGTCTTGCGCCGATAGCTCCCTGGCGCTGACCAAAATCACAGGGATATTAAAGGTGCGCCTATCTTTCCGCAGACGGTCCAGCACCTCGAAGCCATCCATTTTCGGCATCATCAAATCGAGAATAAGCAGGTCGGGCCGGTTTTGGGCCGCCAGTTTTAACCCCTGTTCGCCGCTGGCCGCCAGTCCAACTACAAAATCGTGGGCGGTCAGCGTTTCCTTTAGTGCCCGGCGTAGGCTAGCGTCATCGTCAACCACCAGCAGGTTGCGCTGAGGCCGTAACGCTACCAACCGGTCGATGCTCTCGAGCAGGCGGTTGGTTTCCAGGGGCTTGGACATAAAGGTTATCCCACCCGACCCTACCCCGTCCAGGCTTTTGTCGCCGCCGCAGATTATAACCGGGGTTGATTTAAGAAGCGGGTTGGAGCGGAGTTCCAAAAAAATTTCCCAGCCATCCAGCTTTTCGCCGGGAGCGACCACGATACAGCCCGGCAAATTTTCGCCATTGGTTAAACTCTCAATTGCCCGGTCTGCCCCGGCTAACACCTCTATCTGGAAGCCACTCTCTAAGAGCCAGGACCTGATGGTTTCGCCTGTATCGCTATCCCCGGCCAGTACCAGCAACCTACCTCCAGGCGGGTCTGCCAGGGCTGGGGTGGTTTTATTAGCGGCCGGCAGAGTGAAAAAGAAGCGGCTCCCCTGTCCCAGGTCGCTGTCAACCCAGATTTTGCCGCCGTGGGCTTCGACAATCTCCTTACAAATTGCCAGGCCTAGCCCGGTCCCGCCTATTTCGCGCCGGTCGGTGTTATCCACCCGGTAGAATTTCTCGAAAAGGTGGTTTTGGGCTTCGCGGGGAATCCCCAGGCCGTAGTCGCGCACCTCGATTTCCAGGAACCCGTTCTCGGACACACGACCAGACAACTCGACGGGACCGCCCTCCGGCGAGTATTTCAGGCCGTTGCTGACCAGGTTGGTGAGGGTTTGCAAAATACGGTCGGGGTCGGCCACAACCTCAGGCAAGTCCGGCGAAAAATTTACATTTAACCGGTCGGCTTGCTGGCTGAAAATAGCAAAAACCTGGTCAACCAACCGGGTTATCGGGAACTGGTCGTAGTTATAGACTTGCCTCCCGGCCTCCATCCGCTGAATATCGAGAAAATCGTTTATGAGGTTTGAGAGACGCAGGGCTTCTTTGTAGATGGTTTCGACATAGAGATGTGACTTGGCTTCGCTTACCTGACGGGTCAACATCAATTCGGAAAATCCCAGCACGCTTGCCATCGGGGTCCGCAACTCGTGAGAAACCAGGTTTACAAACTCGTCTTTGAGCCGGGAAATCTCCTGCTCCTGGGTGACATCCCGGAAGACCCCGACCGTCCCGCTCAACCGGCCAAATTCATCGAGAATAGGGGCGGCCACCAGGGCAATCAGGGCGGTGCCGGGCCGGTGCGGGCCGCGTTGCACCAGGAAGATACGCGGCTCGGTTGGACTCTTTTGCTGCATGGCCTCGTGAGAAGGTGAGGTTTCCGGGACGATTGGCTGGCCGGTGCGGTCACCAATCCGAAGGGCTTGCAGGTAGTTCAACCCGGTCAACTCCTCGGCGGTATAACCGGTCAGGGAAAGCGCCCCCGGATTGACCGTCATAATATTCTCGGCGGTGTCGGTGGTAAAAACGCCGTCGGCAATGCTGTTGAGGATAGCCCGGCTGCGGTTGCGTTCGTCCGTGACAGCGTTAAAAAGTCGGGCGTTCTGGATGGAAACGGTAGCCTGGCTGCCAATCAGGGTTACTATATCCTCGTCTTCGCGGTCAAAAAGGCGGCCCGGCGTCAGGTCATTGAGCAGGATTACGCCGATAATCTGGTTCTGCCAGCGCAACGGACAGACCATAATCCCACCTGGGTGAAGCGGGTCGAGCTGCCAGTAGGTGACCAGGAATTGTTCGAGGCTGGCAGTTGCCAGTTGGCTCAACCCGGCAGGGAAATGTATGGGTGGCTGGAAGACCGGCCTCTCCTTTGCCTTACCTGAAAACTTGAAGACAAAATTTTCGGAATCTTCCACGACCGGGGCAACCCTTTCCCGCCTTTTGCCGTCGAGGTCATACTCAAGGTTATGCTCGGCCATAACGGTCAGTTCACCCCTGGTTTCGTCCCACATCGTCAGAGCACCGCGGCTGGCCTGGACCAGGTCCACGGTCTCGCGGACAATCGTATTGAGGACTTCGTTTAGATTGAGGGAAGAATTAATCGCCAGACCTATATCATGTAAAGCCTGGTTGCGGGCCAGCATCTTTTCAAGGGTGCGCTGTTGCTCGTCGCGAGTAATCCAGAGTTGGTCCCAGGTCTGCCGGATGGTTTCAAGCATGTGGTAACGGGCCAGCAAGCGCCGGTGTTCGGCAGCGTTTGCGAGGGCCGGAGCCGCCACCTGGACAAGTACGGCCAACTGTTTGGAACAGTTGGGTACGAGCGGTTCTTTTCCCAGGATTAATAAGCCGCCCTGGAAAGCCGCATCTGGTGGGCCGGGCACTTCCAGAGGAAGATAGACCTGGGGTGGCAGCGGCAGGTCGGCCAAACCCGGTAGCTTTTGACCGGGCGCATTCCAGTCAAAAGGGGTACCCTGTTTGACCAGGGGAAGAACGGCCTGTAAAGACCGGGACGGCAAGTCAAGACCAGCCAGGACCCTTATATTGCCTGAATTATCCTCGCGACTCAAAAGAGTGGCCTTGAAAGCCGGGCCGGTTATTTCCACGGCCAGGGTAATGACCCTCCGGGCCTTTTCTTCCAGGTCAAGCTGATGCGTCAGTTCAAGATACTTTTGGGGTATCGCAAGGCCCGGGTCGCCGGAGACAGCCGGGGTAGACGCTAATTTTGGCTGAATACTTTGTTTACGTGTTGCCATGTGACAGGGTTTCTATTACCGGACCGGTTATTTAAATTTCTGCCAGATTTTCCAGATTACCAGGTATAAGAAAGCGGCATAGAGCGCGATTGTCCCTTCGACCACCAGGTGAAACCAGAACTGGGGGTCATCCGGGGCAGGGCGGTAGATTTCCCCGGCCTGGTGGAGGTAATGCCAGGCTATCGCCACCGCCAGGCCAAAAATGGGAGCCAGCCTGGGCCATGATTTAGCCTTCTTCGATTGCAAAGTTACGCGGCGAGTCCGTTTAAGGTCGGCCACGTCTACCTCTTGCAGCGGCTGGCTAACCTTTTTGCCTGTCTTTTCCAATCCTGCCAGACCTTTACCACTTTAACACAAAAAAGTACCTGGAATTCCCAACCCTTGGCCGGGATTCCAGGTACTTATTTTAAATGCTAACGGTATGGGATTGCAACCGGGTCGCCGGAATTTACTTGTTGATTACCGGCACCTGCACTACCTGGGCAAACTGGATAGAGTAATCGTTGTATTGGACGTTTGGTGTAACTTTGTTCGAATAGAGAACGGTCTGCTCGCTATTGTCAAAATTTTGCAGGGTGATAGTCTGGTCGCTCTGCGCTTCCGGCCCGTTGTAAAGGTGCAACATGTCCAGGGTGTAAAGCGATGCCACCATGCTGAGTTTGTGGGTGGACATGTAATTGCCGTTCAACCCGACTTCCTTCAAACCCTTCCCGTTTACCAGAGACACAAAACTTATGTCGGTATGGTTGGAACCTCCCGTTAAGCTGGCATAGCTGGAAAACTGGACGAAAGTGCCGTCAGCGTTCCAACCGACCAGTTTCGGCTCAGTGCTGGCGCGGCCACCGGTCCCTTGCGAGTAAGCCGGAGTCAGGTCGGTATCCGGCTTGTCATATGAACGGAATGTCAGGTTACTCTTGACAAGGCTGCTACTACCGGAGGGGTCGGAATTCGGCTCGGACTGGCGCAGGGCGAAATAATTGCCGTCTGGTGAGGGAATTGCTTCCCGGATGTACGGCCCGGAGGCAAGGGTCCAATTGGCCCCGGTGACGGCAGATATAATGGTAATTTTACCCGGCGTGACCACCTGGTAAGTGTTGGTGGTCGAGTCATACTTCTGGACGGCTGGCGTGGTAACCATCAACAGATAGCTATCACCGATCCAGTAAGAGGTGCCACCAAACGGCAAAGAATACTCCTGCCGGTTGGAACTATCAAAGAGATTGAATTCACTGAAACCGGGCATGGCCAGGTAACGGCCATCGGCAGAGAAGGTCACCACTCCCGGAGTGCTGGACTGGACCGCGAAAGCTTTATAACTGTCGATTACCGCCAGGTTATCCCCGCCCAGGGTGTTGACGACGTAAACCTGGACTACGACGTTGCCACCCGTGGAGTAGGTGACAGCAATCTTGGTGCCGTCCGCCGAACCGGTAGCCCGCCAGACTGCAATGTTGTTGGGGTCGAGACCGTCACCGGTCGGCGGGGTCAACTGTTTGAAAGCCCGGTTTTTGGTCAGGTCGACCAGGTAAGTCTTCCCACCTGCCGTGACCACTGCCCGGCCTTCGTTTAAGGCCCACACCCCGGTAATCGTCGAGGGCGCGCTGCCCAGGTTGACTTTATCGGACGGTTTGCGGATATTGGTCGAAAAAAGAGTGTTGCCAACAGGTTGGACCAGCCGGTCGTTGCCGGGTAACTGGTCGCGGGTATCGAAGCCGTACCGCCACACATAATAGTGCTGGCCGATATTGCCCATTTCCACCTGGAACCCTGCCGGGTTGGAGGGGGTGTAGGTCAGGGCCCGGCGCTGGAATAACTGGATAAGCACGTCACGGGGTTGGCCGCCGACCACGACCTTATCTTTCGCCCAGAAGGCTTCGGTAATCGGGTAGCCCATCACGGAGAGCCATTTATCCTCGCCGAGCGGGGACTGCTGGAAGAAGTTGTTAAAGACATCGGCCACGTTATGCCCGGTTTCGTTAAAGTACCGGGCATATTTCAACGCTACCGGCGGGGATGGGTAAGTATCTACCTGGCCGTCTTTGTCGACCGACTGGTTGACAAGTTGCCCGGTGTTGTCGGGTGCTTTGAGCGCGCCATCCACTCCAAAAGCCAATTGGCCCTTGTTGAAACTGGCATAGGTGGGAGTAAGCGGGTTGCCGACCTGGTCACCCGCCACCGGGTTAGTCGCCGGGGTTCGCTTTAGGAACTGGTTGTCGCCAACCTGCATTTGCCCGGTGACGAGTTCAACCGTCAAAAGGCCATTTGTAACGAGGTTGGCGTCCTGGCCGGGTTTTTTAGAAAGCTCCATGCGGGCTTTGTCGTAATACTGGACCTCACGCTGGCCGTTCGAGGGACTTTCGGCATAGACCTCAGAGGTATGGGCAAAAGGTTGGGGTCCCCAGAAGTAGGTCCGGCTGACCTGGCCGGTCGCCACCGCCTGGTCGGTCTGGTTCCACTGGTTTTGGAAAGCCGGGTCCGAGAAACCCTCGGCCTTCGCCACACCGTGCAGGTCCAGTCCTAAAATCACGACCTGTAACAACAACAGGACCGGCAAAATTAGACCGATTTTAGGCCGCACCGCAAAGCTGGCTATTAAGTTTTTATGGCTCAAAATCTTACTCCAATGTAAAGTTCGTTTGAAGGGACTGTTTCAATTTTTTTATGGGTGCAGGTTCGTTTGTTCGTTTCGCAACAACGCCTTTTTATTACCGAGAGAGTTTCACATTTTCAGGTGGTATAGTTCACGCCTCAAGCCGTGTTTACTATACTTCCATCCGAACATAAAACGTGTGACCTGTCGCACAGTTTCGCTTTTTTACCCTGGACCTTAGTCCAGTCTTTTCCGTTTGAAATGGGCCGGGTCTTTTAGATATTCATCGAGGTCGGGGTCTTCCGCCGGTTCGTCCTGGGCATATACCAGTTTAAAATTAGGGCCGAGCTCTTTACCAAGGGCATCGAACAACTGCCGGACACCCCGGTTAAAGCGGTCGCACTCAGCCTGCCGCCAGGGACCGGGGTCGGGCGGATAGTCCCAGTTAAGGGCGGTCTGGTACCACTCGCCTACTCTGATAACCTCCGCTTTTAAGGCCGGGGAGACCGGGAAAATCTCGATGGAAGGCGCAAACCCGAATCTAGCCCTGGCGGCTTGATTATCAGGCCAGAGACACTCGGAGGGACTACCCCAATCGAAAAAGAAGCGAAAAGCGTAAACCGGTTCCAATTATTTTCTCCTTTGATAAAGCGACTGTTTGTAAAGATATTTAAAAGCTGTAATTTCGGCTTAATCGACTTAATAGTGAAAGGACGAGGAGGAAAAGACCGCCGGAAAAGGCCGTTTCAAATCTTGCATTAATGTACACCATATGCCATACTTTCCTTAGCGCATAGCTTAAATATTCCTCAAATTTGCCCGTGCAACCACAATCAATGAGCAAAATTTATCATGATTAAGACCGACCCCAATCTCAAGAGTCATTTCAGCTACCAGACCGGCGTGTCACTGCTTTTACCCGCCGATTGGAAAGAAGTAGAACGCCAGGGGTTTGCCGCCTCTTATCTCAGTACCACAGAGCAGAATCCTTCGCCCAGTCTGGGTATCCAGGTTTTTCCTGGTGGGGAAGTAACGCAGGGCTATCGCCAGGTAGCCCAGATGATGCTGGATATGCCGTTACCGGAGTTCAAATTGCTCTACCGGGCCGAATCGACGGTAGACCGCTACCCGGCCATTATTTTTACGGCCAGTTGGCGCGACAAAGCTTCTGGTCGCCCGATAGTCCAGCACGTGGCAGTCATCCAGGTCGATTCCTATATCTTTCCAATTATCGGGCTGGTGACACCGGAGCAGGGGGACAAATATTTAAAAATTATCAACGAAGCTATGCGTTCAATCCGCTTTATTTCGATGGTGGACGAAGACTAAGAACCGGAATAATATCTCAATCTTTCAGGACAAACCAGGAGTGCTACCCCATGCCGCTACCCCCGATGATAAGTTACTTTCACAAACCCCTGATGATTTCGCTAGAGGTGCCCGACGGTTGGGCCAGGGCCAGGTTACCTGGTAGCGCCCTGGAACTTTTCGGGCCGGAAGTAAACAATTACCGGACAAATCTTACAATTACCACCCACCTGATGAGTACAACCGCGCCGGAAAGCTTCGAGCAGCTTATCCGGGCCTCTTATTTTAGCGGCAATTTGGAAAATGAACTCGACCAGTTAACCGTGATGGAGAGTGGGGAATTTTTGTTGGATGGGTACCCGGCTTTTCAAATCCGGTTGCATTGGGTCGGCCATAACGATAGCGGGGCCAACCTGCCCCTGGCCCAGCTTGACGTGTTAATCCGGGTGGATGGGGAAACCGTCTACGAGATTCACGCTTATGCCCTGCAAGCCCTCGAAGAGAGCGAAATCCCGGTGCTGGAACACATGGTAGGTTCGATTCGGATTATCCCGCAGCGGGCAAAACCACCCGAAGAAAAACCCTACCAGTTCGAAATCAGCCCCAACTAAACCAGACTAGAGGAAATAGGAAGTCGCCCGCGCCAACCAGAATAAAAGCGATTGGAGAAACTGGAAGCCGAACAGGGCCAGGACCAGCACGATGCCGGGCCAACCGACCCGCCAGACCCGGCCCAGGAACCGACCCGCCAGTATCACGATGGGGACGATAATATAAAGCTGGTAGCGGCTCTCGACGCCCTGGAAGTTCTCGGCCAGGGCAAAAAGCAGCCCGGTAATACCAACCGCCAGGAGCGCCCCACCCACCGGGCCAAGCTGCCAGCGCTGTTCCAGGTCTTTTTGCAAAATTTCGGCCCGTCCCAGGCCCCGCCTCAAAACCCAGAGCAAAATCCCGCCCACCATCGCCATCAACACAATCATACCGAACCATTCCCGCGAGTCGGTATAGATTTTCCGGATGGTAGCGAACAGGTCAAAGACCGGTTTGGGCCCTTCGCTACTGCTAACACCCCCAAAAACCTGCCCGGCCATCAGGCCGAAGAAATTGTAGTAATATAGGATAAAAGCCAGGATTAGGGCCACCAGCCAGCAGATCACCAGGTAGTAAACATCCCGCCGCCCGGCCTTCCCTCCCGCCACGGCCAGCACCAGGATATATACCCCCATAAAAACATTGGTGAACAGGAATGTGCCGTAGTGCGACATGAATACCAGGAACAGCGAGGCCACCGGCAGCAGGTAACGCAGGGCGACAAACAGGCTCGGCCCGATCTGGGTGTTCCAGTATTCGGCGCCACGCATAAAAAAGCGGGTCAGGAAGCTTGGGCCGCCATTAGTTGCGCCACCGGGGCGGACCAGGTGACCCAGTCCGTAAGGGTCGTCCGCGTCATCGGGATTGGAAAAATCATCCCGGCCTGGTGAGGTGGAAGAACCGGTTACCGCCCCGGCCCCGGCCTTCCTAGTCGTGGCAGGCAGGGTAATACCCTGGAGTTTCCCGGCGTGGTGGAGGTAGTCGAGCGTCCCGCTAATCACGCACACAAAAAGCATAAAGGTCCAGACCGCAAAAAGATTGGCGTGATTCCCCTGCGAGAAAATCATGAACTGGAAACGGTTGATGGCGTAGAAAGCCGCCGCAATAATAGCCGCCCAGTTTGAACTGGTCTTGACGGTCGGGACCGGGGTCAACCGCGAGGGGCTTTCACGGCGTGGGGCCAGATGATAAGTTGGCAGGCGCAGCAAACTCGCCAGGTAAAAGACCATAAAGACCCCGGTCGCGGTCAGGATGGAGTTGACCAGTTCAATCAGGTTTTGCAGGTTATGGTCCTGCATCCCGCTCAGGAAGGTAAAAGGCCAGAGGAAGAAATAAAAGGCGGGCGGGTAGGGGGCCGCTTTGCCACTCGGCAAATCTTCGGTAAAGACCCACTGGCCCTGGATGACGCTAACCAGGCGGTGACTGTTCAGGCCGGTATCGCTGGCGATAAACTGCGGGTGCATCTGGAAAAAGTAGAGGACTACGAATTGCAGCAGGAACAATAGGGCTAACATGGCTCCTTCGGTCCGGGTTGTCGGGACGCCGAGTTTGCGGAACAGGCGCGGGACCAACTCCGCCGCCAGGTAGGCCACCACCCACATGAAAAAGAGGATTCTTATAAAATCCTGCTCCAAAAGGGCGGCCAGGTTGAGCCGGTCGTTAATCAGCCAGTAGGATAACCCACCTACAATTATTACCCCGGAAAGTAGCGACCAGATAGCCGGGACCCCGATAGAGCCAAGAATCAGGACACCCAGAACCGCCGTAAAGACCAGGGGCAAGAAATCGCCATCGGCAGGCCGGATAAAAGCCGTTTTATTGAGTTCCGCCGGGTCCACCCGCACCCAGTCTACGGCCACCCCCAGTTCGCGGGGATCGGTCGCCTTTGGAATGTCCTTCGCGGGAATAAAAGTATCTGTTTTAAGCCGCAGGTGCAAGTCGCCGTCGCGGAACCACTCACCTGGCACCAGGAAACTTTGCTCGACCCAGGTACCGGGCGGAGGTTTTGGCAAAGTTACTGGGTTCTGGTCGTCAGTCAGAACGGTCAGGGCCGGGTTCTTTGGGTTGTTCGAGGTATTGTAACGTATAGTAACCGTGACAGGCTGCGAACCGATTCCAGGAAAATTTACCTGGCTATCGGTTTTGCTCCAACGAAAACTGAGGCCATCCCAATTGTTGGCAGTGTCGAGGCGATACTTTTCGGAAGGTTCACGGTCTTCAAAGCCATTGACAAAAGGGCGGTCCAGGCGGTCGCCGAGGTCCACCGTATAGGAAGGGCGGGTCTGGTAAGCCAGGCCGTAAGAGGTAACAGCAATAAAGAAGATGGCGACCAGGGTAATACAGCCCAACCCGGCCCCTTTCTTGGGATTCAGCAGGGAATAGGCGCGGGGTGAAGGCACAGCAGGGGCCGCCTGGGCGGGTTCTTTCGTGGTGTCTACCCCCGGCGCGGAGTTATTCGGCTGAAGTTCTTTTTCCAATGACTCGTTTTCCGATAAATTTATAAATTCTAATGGCCCCAGTAAATTATTCGGTCCATGAAAAGGGTCAGGGTGCCGACCGTCAACCAGGCTCCCAGCGAGACTACCAGCAGCGCGCCCGCCCAACCCCGTCCCAACCTTGTCAGGTGACCCCAGAGCCAGTTCAAAAACAGCCCGGCGGTAATTGCCACGAAGGGCAATAAGAACAGAGAATAGCGCACATACAGGTTCAGTAATAGACCGACCAGGGCGAAAAGGACGGTTACGATCGCCCAGACCAGCCCAATCCAGAAAAGCCGCCGTCTTGCCGCCCGGTTAGCTTCCTCTTTGGGGTCAGTTTCTTCAGCCGGTACAATTTTTGGTTTGCGCGAGGCGTACCACAAAAGCCACATTCCCCAGGGTAACAATAGCACCGGGATAACATTGTAATAGACCTGGGCCTCTTTCCAGAAACCTTTCAGCCCGCCGGTAATTAGCTCGGATATGGTATTAACACCCTGGTTTTTCACCATACCCAACCGTGAATCGCCCACCGAACCGCCCACGTAAAAGCGGTAAGTTTTTTCACCGGGTTTGATGTTGGGATCAGGCTTGCCCGAAATCTTGTTGCTTAGCGAATCGAGGGCTTGCGGCACCATGTCGCGGATGGTCATCCAGTGATAACTGCCGACCGCCAGGACTACGGCCAGGCCAAAGGCCACCAGCATCACACCGGCCTGTTTGCGACTCTCCCGGCGCAGCCACAAAACCACCCCGATTGCGAGGAAGACCACGCCCGAAACGACCACCTCGCCGGGATGGACCATAAACGAGCCGAACAGGGCCAGGGTCAGGAGTGCAAAAGTCCAGGGGCGACGCAGATTATCCCATTTTACGGCCACCAGGCAGAGCGCCGCCATTATAAACCATTCGCCCATCAGGTTCGCGACCTGCCCCCAGGCCAGCGAAAGGGTCGAAACCGGCAGGACGGCCATAAAGAAGGCCGCCAGGACACCCGCCCGACTTTGCCCGGTCACCTTCTTTACGAGGTAAAAAGCCAGGAGGGACCGGCTAGCCTCAAAAGTGGTCATCCAGGCCAGCAAAAGCAGGCGGCGGTCCGGGATTAGCGCGTTGAACGGCCCTATTAAAAGATAGGTCAGTTCCGGGTAGTAAGTGGGCCGGTTGCCCCACTCGCCCGAAGTAATCTTGTCCCACCACAGCCCCCGGTCCCACAGGGTCGCGTAACGGTTCAGGTGAAAGCCGATGTCTACAATTTTATTAACGTACGTGCCGGTCTGCGGGTGCAGTAAACCCGCCAAATGCAGGGCCAATGTCATGGAGAAAATACTCAAAACCCAGCGCCGCTCCCAGCCGATCCGCCAGACCCGCTGCATGGGTATATCGGCCAACACCACGAAGATTAAAGCCCAGCCACAAGCAAAGGCGATTTCCTGCGAGAAAATGGTCAGCCAGGGCCGCGCTCCCGGACTCGCCACCACCCCGACCGGGACCAGGGCTAATACCGCAGCGGCCCCGGCGGCTTTCCAGGGCGCAAACCCGGCCCTGGCAAAGATAAAATAGGCCAGCATTGTTGCCCCAACCAGCCAGCCTAGCTGAGTGAAGGGTGGAACTACCGGGTTATCCCCGATAGGCGTTACCCTGGCTGAAAAGAACGGAAACCCCAATTCGCGATCATCTTTACTGGCGGGGTTGACCTGGGCCGGAATTACCCCGGCCACATGTAAGGTTAACCGCAGGTTGCCATTGCGCCCTGCGACCGCGTCGGCGGGAATATCGAAAGAGTAAGTCTTTATACCCGGTTCAAAAATGCCCTCGGCAATTTTGGTTTCGTTAGCGTAAAGGACATAAGGCGAATTTGGCATATAGGCGTTTGCTGCCGTTATCTCATAGCGGTAGGCGTGTTTGCCGACACCCGGAAAATCTACCGTGCCCTCACCTTTAGACCAGCGAAAAAGCAGATGGTCCGGGGTTGATTCGTCCACGTTAAAGTTGTGCAAAAAGGGCTGGTCGAGCTTGAGTTCGTTGGCCGAATCGAGGGTATAGCTAAAGGGTACCTGCCAGGCCAGCGTAAAGAGCAGCAAGACTCCGAAAAGCAGCGTATAGGGGGCAGGGCTGTTAAAGGCGCGACCCCAAAGATAAGTCTCGCGCCGGGCCCACCGGCCTAACCCAAACCCGGCCCGGTAAAGGATAGATTTTTTTTGTTTATCTACCGGGTCGAGCGACGGAGTTATCAAACGGTTGTTGACTGCTATTTCTTGTTTCGCCAAACTAGAATTCCAAAAGTTCGTTAAACGTTGAACGTAAAACGTGAAAAAATTCAGTCAAAGGTAACATTTTCAATATAACGGCCCTGGAAACGGATAAGTTACGAGCAATTCTTCCAATAGTCACGCCTTACAGGTGTAAGCATAGCGAAGGTTTTCGCGCCATTGGCGAATCTAACAGTCATTCGCTTTCGGAGACACATTCAGCGTTCACCGCTCCCTTTAGGGTGTACGTTCACCGATTACACTTTACCCGGCAGTACGATAAAGGTCAGGGCGGTATTATAACCTTTGAAAGCCCCGGCCCGGCGGTTTTCGACCCGGTTTTTGTCCCCCTGGGTGTAGACCGTAAAATCGAAAAGCCGGATTTGCCCATCGAGCTGGCCGCCGGAGAACAGGTTCAGGTTTGCCCGAAAATCGCCCAGGTTGCCGTACTTCGTTATATCCAGGTCTTTCGGGTCGGGCGGGTAATTCGGCACCGATCCGCCGTTCTGGCGGGTCGCCATTTCCTTGCGGGTCAGTTGCAACTGCCAGTCCAGGGTAATCCCGTTACCCCCGGCCACCGGCACCGACCAGTAACCGTAATGGCCGCTGGGGTGCGAACCCCAGGGCGTGTTGTAAATGTCCATCGTGGCTGTATAGCCGTCCTGGCGGGCCGGGGCCACCACCTTAACCGTCGCCTGGGCGGTCTGTTTGGACTGGTCAAACCCGGTCTGGGTCGAGACCAGGGCTACATCAGGCCGCAAGATTGGACCATCATCTTTTGGAAGGCTGCCCTGCCATTCCTCAACCCAGGCCAACGAAAAGCCCTTCCCCGACATACTCGAAATGTTTATACCCCCACCTAGCGGCACCTGAACAATTGATAATCCCGGTTGCAGTTGCAAGTGGCGGGTGTTGTCATCACTGCCGCCCACTTGTATCTGGATGCCTTGCGCTTCCAGGCTGCCAATGGCGAGTAACAAATAACGGTCTGCCGGGCCGAGCGCTCCCGGTGCACCTGCCCCGCTCTTGAAATCGAGGCTGTTTCCCGAACCGGAAGGCTTAACCAGGAGCGGCTCGGTTCGATTTATCAGGCCGAAATCGTCCTGGCGGGTAGCATCATAACGGGCCAGTAACGCCGTGTCCTTCTTATAGACGACCAGAAAATCGTTGCCAAAGATTTTATCGGAAGCCCTAAAGCCGTAAAGAGTAGGGTCTTCCCCGGCCTGGATGATCAGGAAATCCGCCGGTCGGCCTGCGGGTAAAGCCGGGAGTGAGCGGAACCCGACCGAAATGTTGCCGAATTGCTCTTTGGCCGGGGTCACGCCGGTCCGGTCGAGCATGGTCGCGGCCAGTTCCAGCAAAGCCGAACCGCTTCTGGGATATTCTACGAAATAGACTGCGCTATCCGGTGTTATCCCCAAACTCTTGAGTTGGGCCAGCCAGGGGTCGGCTTTCAGGTCATAGATGTAGGTGCTGCCAAACTGCTGGACCACTTCGACCTTGCTTTTCGCCAGGTCTGCCTGAAACTTGCCCCACTGCGGCTTTACGCCGGGGTCTTCGCTATCAATCACCAGGTAACGGACTTCAAGTCCCTGTAATAGTTCGAGCAGACGCGGCGAGAAACCTTCACGGGCAACCGCCAGTTTGAGCGCGTCGTAGGCCGGGGGCATGAAGCCGCTAAAGCCGTTCATGATGGGCCGCCAGCTACCTCGCGTCCAGTATTGGATAAAGAGGTTGCTGTTATCGCTGCCGCTCAAAGGCACCCGCAAGGCCGGTTCAGGGTGAGCGTCCAGCCAGCTTTCGACGGCAGGTTTCGGCTGCACCAGCACGTTTGAGCTTTGCAGGTTTACGTCGCTCCAATATTCCCCGCTCAACAACACGACCAGCGCCACCGCCAGGACGCCCGTTTTGGCAAAGGAGGTCAGCCTGAAACGCTGCTGTAACCAGGCAATGCCGTAGGCCGCCAGGACCGCCACCGCCAGCGCGACCACGTAAATAAAACGGACCGGCACCCGGATGGCCGCGAAACCTGGAACGTAATTATACAACAAAGCATAAGGGAGCGGGATTTCGCCGAACCGCCCGGTCTGCCAGGCTGGACCAAAGGTAAAACTGATGGCGACAACGGCCAGGATGACAAAAAACAGGCCGTCCCGGTTTTGCCTCGCCCTTCGCAAAGCCAAGATAGCCCCCAGCAAGCCGAGTAGCATCGCTACAAGGCCCAGGTAGAGGCCGCGTTCGCCCCCCGAACTACTCTGCCATAAATTTTGGGTCAAAAGTGGCCGGTAAAGAAGCTGGTTGAGCTTGTTTTCCTTTGGCACATCGAGATAGTAAAACGGCTGGGCCGAAAAGCTCTGGACTTCACTGGCGCTGCGCTGAAAACCTAAGTCCTGTTGCACCGCTAGGTAGGGGTAATAAAACGGCAGTACGACCAACCCCATCACCATCATTACAACGCACAGGCGGGCAATTTTGTTGAAATCAATGCGGCTTTGCCAGCTACGAGTTTTATCTTGCCGGAAATTACGGTTGCGCCAGCCCCACCGGACCACCACATATAAAAGATAAAGCCCTACCGTCGCCACCAGGAAAAGACCCAGGTAGGTGCTGGAAAGAAGTTCCAACCCAAAGAAAAGGCCAAATAGGGTAACATTTAGCCAGCCTGACCGGAGTGATTTTAGGGAGAACGTACGGTCGTTCGCGCTTTTTTTTGCTTCAAGTGACTCTTTTTCGAATCCAGGCAAGGTTTCAGGAACGGATTCATCGAAAGTTTGGACCGGATTAGCCCCGGGAGAAGGCGCCAGGATAAAGCGCCGCAAAAATAACAACGCGAATGGCATCCATTGGGCTGCCAGGAGGTGCAGATGGGATAACTGGCCGAAACGGTGAGGGAAAAAGCCGAAAATGATCCCTGCGCCAAGGGCTGCTACCCGGCTGTTGGTTAAGTCTTTCGCCAGGAGGTAGGTGCCCCAGCCGCACAGAATAAAAGAAGCCAGCAGAAGCAGGTTATAGGCCAGGACCGGGTTATTGGTCAGCCAGATGACCGGGGCGACCAGGACGGCCTGGCCAACCAGGGTCTCAGTAAAAGCCAGGCTGTTGTGATAAGGGTAGAAAGCGTTAGCGTCGGCAAAGTGGAGCGGGTCGGTCACCAGGGCATGGGCGTCCCAATCGAGGGTCCAGGTCTGGAGCAGGGCGTCACCCCACTGTTCGAGCGAGTGGTCGAGATTGGGCGTCACCGGCCAGGTCATGAAGATGGTCAGGGCGACGAAAAAGAGCAGCGCCAGGCCATCTAACTGCCAGCCTTTCAGGCCCAAAACCGACCGGCGTTGTCCGTTTTGAGGTATTTCTAGCTGTCCCGCGACGATTTTCAAAAAATTTCCCTGGCGTAAAACCCGGCCAAGCCTTACCTGGAAAGGTCATAGGCAGTCGTAAAACACTAAAAAACGGCTCCAGCTTTGAGCCGTCAGACCCGGCTATCATACCTTTTTCCTACCCCATTTGCAACCGGGCCGGCCCATTTTTGGGTTTCTTAAAACTAATTTATGACATTCTTAACATTCTGTTTGTGATATGTGTGCTAAGATGAATCATTCCGGGTTGCATTTGGGGCAACCCTAGTAGGCTTGTAAGCGATTTATAACAACTTAATACCAAACTCTCAAGGAGGTACGCACTATGCCTGGCATTCGCGGGGTGGTTTCCACGCTCACCATGGACGGTGAAGAAATTATGGGGCCGGATGTGCTAATGTGGCATTATCCGAGCAACGATATTATTAACGGCTCGCTGCTGACCGTTGAAAGCAACCACTTTTGTGTTTTGAAGTCACGCGGCGCTATCTTGAACGTTTACGAAACGGGCCAGTACCAGGTCCAGACCCCTCAACGCATTCTCTTTGGAAATATTCAGCAGGCTTTTTATGGTGGGCAAAGCCCCTGGCAATATGAAGCGCTTTATGTCAACCGGGCCAAACTGGTTATCCACGATTCGGGCCGGGCCCTTTCCCGCGAAATGGCCCAACTTTCGTACGATATTGACTACTATATTACCGTCAATACCCCGGATAATGCTGTCATGCTGGTCCAGCACATGCCTTATCGCGGTCACGCTCTGACCACCAAAGACGTAAACGGCTACGCCGGGCCGGTAGTCGAACAGGCTATCAACCAGCTAGCCCAGGTTACGCCTCTTGAGCAAATAAATGAAAAAATCCACGAACTGACCCGCCTGGTCCACGACCACCTGCAACAATTCCTTGCTGTCTACGGAATTACACTCGATACCGTCAAAGTGCTGGTCTATCCCAGTGATGAGCGTATGAAATCCCTCATCTCGCTAAAAGCCTTTGGTCTCTCCGAACTTGACGCTATCAGGTATTATACCGCCATGATAATGGCCGAGCGTGGCACGGTCAGCGCCCCTAATATGGCGGTCGGCCAGCCGTTTAATATCGGAAGTGGAGTTACCCAGACCATGGGTACTGAACGCTTCCTGAACCCGCAACCGTTGCCACCCAGCCCGCCTCCTGCTGCCCAGCAGCGTCCGACTAACGGACCGGCCAACAACCCGAACTGGCCCGCCACCGGCCAGGGAGGACCGAGATGAGCGGCGAAGGCTATACCAACGACCCGGTCTTGCGCCAGTTACAACTGGCCCTGACCGGCTATGGTTATAACTTCTACGACAAGAAAAACCAGGCCAGGGCCGACGATTTGCTGGTTCGGCAAAAGGCTGCCGGGTCTCTGGAAGATGCCGTCCAGGTTTTGATCCGCCTGGAAGCGGAATTTCGCCGCCGCTTTATCCCCCAGGCTACCCGGGAAAACCCTTTTCCTCCCGCCGAAGCGATGGACAAGTGGAAGGAAATCGGTCAGCTTAAGGAACGGATTTCCCTGCTAGCCTCCCGTATCCGGGGGATGCCGGTGCCAACCCAGGACCGGACCTGGGCCCGTTTTCGCAGCGAACTGCCGATGCTAAAACAATTGTTAAATTTTGATTTGTGGCTGGTCAACCTGACCGAGGGGGTCTTCCAGCATGTCACAGCCCTGACCCCGGCAAGCTGGCAGGAAGGCCCCGGACAGGGCGAATTCGATCAGCAGTTAGGAGGTCTAGATAACCTTATCCGCGACCGCCAGCGGTTTCTTTTGCAAATGGGCGGCTAAACCCCACGCTTCAGAAAAAGCCTCTCCTTTACCACCGGGAGAGGCTTTTTAGTCTTTCTCTTTGTTTAAGTAATTAATCTTTAGTTATCTTTAGCCGGATTTGGCCCGGTAATGCGTTTCCCGGCCCCGCCGATACCACCCCTGGAACCTTGCGACTTCTTGGTAAGGTCATCTGTCTTGCGGGTAGAGAGGTCGTAGCGGCGTGTTTCCTCCGAGGTGTCCTGATCTTTCTCATGGACCTTGATAGACGTGAACGGTACAATCTCGGCCAGACCGGATGAACCGCCATCGGCGGCCCCTCCGTCAGCGGCCCCGGCGGATGCGGCGCCCTGCTCAATTTTTACCAGGGAAACCGGGATTTCGCGGACATTGGTCGCCATCACGGTTGTTTCAACGGGGCGGGTCGAAACAGGCGCGGTAGTGGTTGTTGACGGAGTTGGCTCTTTATCAGGATAAGTAATCCGGGGATGGTAAATGCCGTTGAGGATTTCGACAAACAAATCGCGGATTTCATCAATATCGCGCAAAGTCAGGTCACACTCGCTCAACTGGTTTTCTTTGATTCTGTCATCAATAATTTTATTGACCACGTCCCGGATGGTTAACGGCTTGGTGCCGCCGGGTGAATCAGGGTTGTTGGCAGCAGGTACCGCCGACCGGGTGCCGGTCTGAATCCGGCCACTCTGGACATTCGCCCGTGTCGCCGCCTCGCAGCCATCAGCCAGCATAACGATAGCCGCAACCTTGGTCTGTGGTTTCGGGCCGGGATAGTGGAAGTCTATTTCGTTGACATCCAGCCCCATTTTGACGGCTTTCTGGTAAAAAAAGGAAATGGCGCACGTGCCGTGGTGCTGGTGAATTATATCTACGACCCGGCGCGGCAGATTGTGTTTGCGCGCCAGGGCCACCCCGTCCGAGACGTGCGCTTTAATCAGGCGGGCGCTTTCGCGCGGGTCTAGGGTATCGTGAATGTTCGCGCCCCCGGCCTGGTTATCAATAAAATAGGTCGGGCGGGAAAGCTTGCCGATGTCGTGATAATACGCGCCTACACGGGCCAGGAGCGCGTTATCGGCCAGCCTTTCGGCGGCTTGCTCGGCCAGGTTACCCACCATAATCGAGTGGTGGTAGGTGCCGGGCGCTTCCCGGATAAGTCGCCGTAGTAAAGGCTGGTTAGGGTGGGCCAATTCCAGCAGTTGCAGGACCGTAGCTACCCCGAAAAGTTTACCGAGAACGGCAAAGCTCATGAAAGCGAGACTGGCCGAAAGCAAACCATTGAGGCCACTAAAAACCAGGAGTAGCGGCACATTGGCGGTATCAAGTGTACGGTTGAGCAGGATTCCCGCCACGCTGACCAAAAACTGGCTGACCGCCACCACCAGGCCGGCATAGGCAAAGACCAGGGTATTTTCAGCCTTGCGAATGGTCAGGGCACCAAGGGCACCGCCTACAAAAAATACCGCGATAAGTTCTGGTTGGCCGCTTACCAGGCCCGTAAAAAGGGCCAGTATCGCCGAAAGAAAGAGGGCCAGTTGAATATCCATCAAAGCCGCGAACAACATCGCGACCACGGCCAGCGGTAACAGGTAGACCCGGTAACTATCTTTGCCCGCGTCCACTATCAGAATCCGCATCGCCAGCGCCGAGCCGATAATCGCCGCGCCCATCAGGATAGTCCAGCGTGGGCTGGTCCAGACCTGAGAAGTAAACAAATTGGTGTAATAGACCAGCAACAAAATCAGGAATGAGGTTATCCCGACGGTGCCGATTACCTGGCTGACACTGTAGTTGCTGTTCAGGATACCCAGTTCTTCAAGTTTTTCGAGGTCAAGGGCAGTCAAAATGTCGCCCTGCCGGACGATAGCGGTATCCTTGACAATATCTACCGTGGCCGACCCGACCCCTGCTCGCGCCTCGTCCTGTTTCTTCTGGGTAGCCGCGTCGTCCAGCACCATATTCGACTTGATAAAAGGTTTGACCAGGTTGACGGTCAATTCGCGATTAACCTCATCAAGCTGGGCAAACCCGGCGGAGAGGGTGTAGGGAACGTAGATAGCGTCTTTCAAGTTATTCAGGACATTAGGTAGGTCCGGCTGGTTGATGTCCCGGACCATAATTACACTAAAGGCGGTCTTGGCTTCCTGGACGACCTGGTTCCAGGTGCTATCCGGCAAGGTCAGGATGCTTGAAAGGTCTTTAGCGGTAAGGCCCGCCGCCGAAACGTTAGAATTGTTCAGGAGGTTTGGTATATCCTTGATGGCATTCAGGTTGCCTCGCGCGGTGGTGAGGGTACTCAACAGGTTAGTCAGGTTTTGTTGTTGCTGCGAAACAATTCCAGGGTCGCGTTTGTAAACCAGGTTAGCCGGGTTGTTTGCGGCGGCATCGGCCAGTTCTTTGGTCTTAACCGCGCTGACATAGCTGTAGCTTTTGGGGGCGGTCACATTCGCCAGGGCTACTTCACCGACCTGCTGGCGCGAAACTACGCTGTTATCAAAATGCCACAGGAAAATAAAGCTGACCGCGGCCACAGTTACGAGCGCAAAAATAGCCACACTCCCCAGGCGACGCCAGTTAGGATGCCAACCGGAATGACGGGTATCGGGAGAAAGTTGGGCAACGGGGGTATCCGAAGGTGAGAAAGTCGAGGAGGGGGTAGTGGTTGGGGGAACGACGGTTGGAGTAAAAACTTCCCCAGCCGGTTTCTTACCCTTAACTTCCTTTAGCTCATTTTTCTTGTTGTGCTTAATATCGTCCGGCTCTTTGGCCGGGTTGGGTCTAAATAGCGCCATCCTGTTCCGCCTATGCTACCTTTACTAGAACTGGTTTTCTAGCGCAACAACCAAATCGCAATTGTGACCGAATAAATGTTGGCAGCTTTTACAACTAAATTTACCACTAAAAACTAGGATATGAAAGGAAACCAAAAAGATAGTAATAATATCCATTCAATTAGCGCAATTGTACCGTATGTTGCAAGCATACGCAATAAAGCAAAACTTTTCACATACGGAGCTCTTTTTTAACGAATTTCTTATTAACAAATATTTTAAATTGTTATAAAACAGCTTTGTTTCAACCTTAATGAAAGGCTAGCCTACCATGTAAAACTCTCCTCAGGACCAGGAAATTACAGCCCCCGCGGTTTATTTTTACCAATATTTCCAAATTTAAGGATAAAATTAACTCTATAAATAGTATAATGCCCTTACGACAATGACGCCGGAAAATGTTTTGCTATAGATAGCCCGGAGGTAAGGCAAACTACAGCTTTTTGTAAGGAATTGATTTTTTCTAGAAAGAAGGAGCGCGGGATGTCAAACAGGCCAAAGCCGGTAGTCTTAATCGTCCTGGATGGGTGGGGTTACAGTAAAAATTCGCTGGGTAACGCTATTCAGGGGCACAGCCCTAACCTTGAGCGTTATTTCGAGGAATACCCGCACACTTTTCTAAAAACCAGTGGCGAGGCGGTCGGCTTGCCCGAAGGGCAGATGGGCAATAGCGAGGTCGGCCACATGAACCTGGGGGCCGGGTTCGTGGTCTACCAACAATTTGTCAAAATAGACGTGGCTATCCGGGATGGTTCTTTCTTCCACAACCCGGCCCTGACCGCCGCGATTGACCACGCCAAAAAGACCGGTGGCAATCTCCACCTGATGGGCCTGACCGGTACGGGTGGGGTCCACGCCCATTCCCGGCATCTCTATGCCCTTTTGAAACTGGCCCACGACGCCGGTCTCGGCGCCGAACGGGTCTTTATCCACGCGTTTATGGATGGCCGCGATACCTCGCCAACATCCGGCAAAGATTTTATTGCCGACCTGGAAAGCCAATTAAGCGAGTGGGGCGGCAGAATCGCAACGGTTTCGGGCCGCTATTACGCTATGGACCGCGATAATCGCTGGGATAGAGTCGAGAAAGCCTACCGGGCAATCACCGAAGGGGTTGGTAATAAAGCACCTTCAGCAGGGCAGGCCCTGGCCGATAGCTACGCAGCAAACGTAACCGACGAATTCGTGGTCCCGACCGTCATCACCCAGGCCGACGGCCAACCAACCGGGGTTGCTAAAGACGGCGACTCTATTATCTTTTACAACTTCCGGGCCGACCGCGCCCGCGAACTGACCAAAGCTTTCGTGCTGCCGGACGACAAGTTTGGCGCGTTTACCCTGCCGGATGGCAAACCCGCCGGTTTTGCCCGCGACCACCAGTTGCAAAACCTCTATTTCACCACCATGACCGAGTACCAGCAGGGCTTGCCGGTCGAGGTTGCCTTTGAATCTACCGACGTGAATTCGCCTATCGCCAGGGTTGTCAGTGACGCCGGGTTGCACCAGCTTCATATAGCCGAGACCGAAAAGTACGCTCACGTGACCTTCTTCTTTAACGGCGGACGCGAACAACCCTTCCCGAACGAGGACCGGGTGTTGATTCCTTCGCCAAAGGTTGCCACCTACGACCTCAAGCCGGAAATGAGCGCAACCGAGGTAACCTCCAACCTGCTGGAGCGTATCAACCAGGACATTTACGATTTTATCATCGTGAACTACGCCAACTTTGATATGGTCGGGCATACCGGTATCCTCCAGGCAGCCATTAACGGCGGCAGCGTGGTGGATGATTGCGTGCGGCAGGTGGTCGAGGCGGTCCTGGCGCGGGGTGGTAACCTGATTATTACTGCCGACCACGGCAACGCCGAGGTTATGATTGACCCCGTGACGGGCGGTCCTTTCACCGAACACACCACCACCCCGGTCGAGTGTATCCTGGTTACCCCGGAAGACTCGCCGTACCGCCATGCCAACTTAAAGGGAGGCATCCTGGCGAATATCGCGCCGACCCTGTTGCAACTCATGCAACTGCCCAAGGCACCCGAAATGACCGAAGGCAGCTTGATAGAGGCATAATTCGAGTTTAATAAAACGGTTAACCAGAAAGCGCAATCGTAGCAATACTTTTGCGCTTTTTAGTCTCAAAACTCCGATTTGCCATTCTTGCTGGAAATGATAGAATAGGGAACATTAATAGCGGTTTAGTAAAAGTTTAATCCTGGAGAAGAGATTATCACGCTCAAAAATGAAGAAGGGGTTTCGACCAATAATGTGCCTCCGGCGCGACGAAACTTGTCGGTGCGCTATGGTCAGGAAAACTCTGCAAACACTGCCCCTGTACAGGAAGATGTAATTCCCTCCATCGGCCAAAAACACCCAATTTTTCTGTTGTTAGCCAGCCTGGGGTTCGCGGCCCTCTACGCGGAATTATTATTCTTTGCGGCCACCTATTACGGCAACAGCCTGAGCGGGGTTACCAATGTCGTCCTGATTGCCGGGATTTTCGTTTTATCCTTTGGGGCTATCTATGCCTCATTTGTGTTGCCGCACCGCCGCTACCGTCCCCGCTTTAACCTGTATTCGCCTATCGTTTTCCTGGCGACCCAGTGGACGATGTCTATCTTGATGGTGTTAGGAATCACGGTGGTCAGTTTTGTGGCCGGGGTCTTCCTGGTGGACGGCAGGCTGGAGGCGGTGGCCGAACTGTTGCGCTCGTTCGCCTTATACGCGATTGCGGTAATGCTGATTTTCCACGGGTTGGTGATTTACGTACGGTATGTGCGGTTTTTGTACGAACGTGAAATGCACGAGTCGTACAAAATTGTCAGCCTGGCCGGGATTATTACGGTGGTGGTGCTGGTTATAACCCTCTTTTTGTTGCAGTTCGACCTGGGCCGGATGGGCGGCAATTTACCCAACCAGGGCTGGCTGTCACTCCACCTGAGCATCCGAGATGTCACCCTGATTGGCCTGACTTTCTTCGTCTTCCTGTGGCACGCGACCGCCCTGGCCGACCACTAGACTTGCTGCCCCTGTTTGAGTAATAACCATAGTAGTAAGAACAAAAAATAAAAGAAGGCCGGGCTGGAACCGGCCTTTTTAGTCTAATCTTTCAGGGAAATGATAGAAGGGTTAAATCCCGTACCAGGGTTCGGCGGCCAGGTCATTCTCAAAAATCCGGCGGTCCTCGTCGTTCTTAATGGTAGTTCCCTGCCGCTCGGCCAGGTTGAAGTAATGTTGAGCTTCGGTCTTGTCGCCTCCGGCAGCGAGCGCGCGAGCCATAGCTTCATAAGCGTAAGCCAGTTCGAAATCCTTGAAATCGTTATCCTGGGTAATAGTCAGGGTGCGTTGGGCGTGATGGAGAGCCGGGGCTACCTGGTTGAGGACTGCAAAGACATGCGAAATCATCCACTCGCCCCGCGCCTGGTTGACGGCGGTGCCGACCTCTCCCCAGTGATAGCAGGAGGCATAGGCGGCTTTAATCATCTTTTCGTCTTCTTCCGGGGTGCGGTCGGTCTTCTCAAGTAATTGCCAGACCAGGTTGTTGAGGCTAACTCCAAAGTATTTATGCGCCTCTTGCTCGGTATATTTCTTCTGCTCTTCAGACATTATTCACGCCTTTCTGGAAAGTTTTTAGGATTAACCGGAAAACTTATGTATATATCTATACCTTGATTGCTAGTAGTTGGTGAAAGCTAAAGCCAAAATGTTAGCCTGAAC
>ERZ778019.218-NODE-218-length-132212-cov-13.579417_pt1 | contig 132212 bp, 156 predicted proteins | sample MGYA00375749_ERZ778019 | MGnify/ENA primary metagenome ERZ778019 (study PRJEB29350, sample SAMN05389821) | bioreactor metagenome | isolation source: Ammonium sulfate bioreactor | place: South Africa: University of Cape Town | collected 2014-03-17 ... | reverse complement strand
CCCAAGTTCATTTTTCAAACTTTACTTGATTTGAATGTTTTTGCCAGAAGAGATCTTGGAAGTAATATTGATCAAATAACAGCTAAATATCTTGGTCAATGGGCTACTCGACTCTATTTACTTCTGCTAATTATTAGCTTTATTGTTCTTACATTATATAGTCTTATTAAACCTGTAGTTATTACGAAAACTTTTCAAGAACCATCATTTAACTCTTACAATCAATTGATAGACAAATATGGAGATAAATTGAAATGTTCATGTCAACTAATTGCATTTAAATATGATCAATTTGTTCAGATTCAATCCGAATTTCATGAGGTAATAAGAAAGAAGAATATCATTCATTATTTTACGTAATACATTGATTCCATAGATTTGTTCAAGTCCATTTGCTTCAAATGAATGGCGAACTAATTTTACATCAAATTTAATTTATAATATATCAAATTATCATCAAAGAGATTATCGTCGAATATTTTCTGCTCATCTACAATTTCTCAATGGTTTATGTGAATTATCTACTCAATCAGTTAGTGATGCTATAGATGAATTCGTATCTTCATTATATGTTACTGTTCAACTTACATCGGAAATTGATTTTAATGAGAAACTTTCAACATTAATCGAACAAGTAAAATCAAACTCATCGAACACAATCAGAACTCTTTTTTTCTTAATTCGAAGTTTAAATCACGGTAATGGTATCATATCAACATACCGAACTAATTTTGAATATATTTCTCCTCCACTAATCTCTGACAGCGCATTTATACCTACTCAAGCTATAGTTTATGATGATAATTGTTCTTGTGATTTACATTCAAACTGTACAAGTCAAGCCAATTTCATTTTAATAGACTCATTGGAAACAAGCATTCCTTTACAAGGATTAAAAATTGGTTGTCTACCAACTGAATCATTTCGTTCTTCGACTCTTGAATGTTTCTATAATCAATCATGTGTTAATCTTATTCAACAATATATTGATTACAATGGTCCATCTATATCTGCTCTTTCGAAAATCAGTCGATTTTCAACAGATACAACCATAGATAAACTTCTTGATAATACATTTATTGAAGAATGGAAAATACAAATAGATTATTTATCTTATTTTAAAAAATGTTCACCTTCAATATGTGCATATACATATGTACAACGAGTTGATATCGTTTATACAATTACCTTTTTGCTTGGTATTCAAGGTGGTCTAATGATTGTGCTCAAATGGATTTCACCAAAAATAGTTCGTATTATTTATTCGATATATCGACGAAAGAAGCAGACGACTATCGTTCCATTTGAGTCATCTATTCAAATTTCTCATATAACTACAAGTGAATCAATTTCAACAAAGTATGTCTATGTCTTCTTGTTTTTCGATCATATATCTAATTAAATTTTTTAAATTTAAGTCCTTTATCATCAGTTCAATCTATTTGGAAAACTATTTCAATATGTTTAACAGCAATGTGTTTAATAACATTTATTATTTTATTTTCAATTTATACGAAACAAGAAGAACAGAAAGCCACCTTAATAAGTATGATTTATTTAATAAAATAAGGATATAAAATGAATTCATGTCATTCTCGTAGTTAATTCGACCTTTTCTATGAGTCTTAATTCGACAGTTACTATCATGACAACGACGACAGCATATCGTATGATGAATTGAAATTAGATTTTTGATAATACTTACAAAGTTTTTTTTTTGCTAGAAGCTATATGTGAAGCGCAATTTGAATTAATAGAACTGGAAATATTTGATGATTCGCCTTTTTTCCCACTAACGTTGACTGTGGGCGATTTCAACAATGATAATATGACTGATATTGTCTTTAGTTTCTTGATGAATACAGATATTTATTTGTCGCCAGGAAATGGAGATGGAACGTTTGCAGCTGTAATCACAAGTTCAACAATTTATTTCGGAGAATTTGGAAATATGCTTGTCCATGATATCAATAATGATAACAATTTTGATATTGCCTTTATCGATAACATATACTATTATGTGGGTATTATACTTGGAAATGGTGATGGAACTTTTGAATCTAGGCCAGTGTATCTGGAGTATATTAATTTGAGGTTAAACTCGATAGGTTTTGCTGATTTTAATAGCGATACATATTTGGATATGGCGCGTATTAATTATCAATCAAATGAAATTTATCTGTATACTGGATATGGAAATGGAAGTTTTTCATTAGAACAAACTCTTTCGTTAGATCCGATCGGGATGATAGCGTATATATATGCTGCTGATTTAAATAACGATGGCTACTTCGATATTTCGTTTACGTATACTATGTCTAGAGAGGTAGGCTCATATCTTGGTTATGGTAATGGCAGTTTTCAAGCAGAAATAACATCTTTTACTGGTGGCGGTTTAGATCCATATAAAATGTCTTTTGCAGATTTCAATAATGACACTCTATTGGATATAATTATTTCTTATACTCCAAGTGAATTTGGTATTATGATTGGATTTGGTAACGGTTCATTTGGTGAAAGAAAACTTCTTTCTATCAATCAAGGTGATACGCTTATTCAACCTTATGTTCATGATTTTAACAATGATGGTTATTCAGATATCATTTTTACCGATGTCATACTATTTGGCATTAGCATTCTCTATGGAAAAGATAATGGTGATTTTAATGCGCCAACTACAATTATAAGTGAAGTTAACAGTCTAACAGATGTTGTCGGTATTGCTGATTTTAATAACGATGGATATTCTGATATTGCTTTCATAAATGCTATACCAAGTTATATCAAGATACTTTTGAATAAGGCTAACTGTAATTCAACTTAATTTCAATTAAAATGATAATATTTTGACATGTTGTATCACTGCTTCCAATGTTTTTGTGTAGTCTTGATCCTATTCTCATTTGTTTTACTGCAAAAATACAGATGGTGTGATTTCGAATTGCTTAAATAAACAAATTTCAAACTCATTTTTAAGTAATAACATATCTTACACGAACAGTAATCTGTTTGTATGGTTTCATAACCATAGAAATGTTATTCTTTTCGATTTAATTAACATTCGAGTATAGGCGATTAGATGTAATATTTCTTCGATCGTTTATCATCGACGAGATTTCACCTTTTTTTCTTGTTCTGTTCATAACTACACTTGAATTCAATCATCAGAAGTTCTCTTCTTTTGTTCTCGATTTTCAAAGATTGAAGTATATAAATGATGTGATGAAGAAATCATATGTATGTCTGTCTGTCTGTCTGTCTGACAAACTTAACATGAACGAAATACGACAATTATGTACAATTTCATCATCAACACCTGATGAACATTTCGATGAAATTCTCGCATTATTTCATGCTTGTCCACCACAACATCAACTTTCATCATTATCCTTAATTTGTCAATCGATATCATGCATGACAAACGAACAATTTCATTGGAATTTACTAACACATCCAATATTTGACTTAATTCAAACATGGTCAATGAATTTATTCAATATATGGCTTCAAAATCGAACTTTTAACGGTGATGAATATCGAGCTATATTTTATATTCATCAATTATATAAATTTCTCTCCGAATATTTAAACGAACAAGAACAAAACCAATTTGTCAATATCGATTTATTTCTCAATGAAAATTTCCTTCAAATTCTTGCACAAATCATCGACATTCTGATTGAACGTGACTGCGAACATCTATCCGTATGTCAATTCGAGATGTTCTTTTTTTTTCTTATTAATTTGTCATGTTTAGGATGATGATTTATCAACCGATGAAATTCATCTTCAAACGGAAACATCCGATGTTCAAGCAAAACAAACTGATGTCGTCGATGTTTTATATCGTTGTTTGAATTCATTAATTCTTCTCTATTCAAATCAACAATTCATTCATCCTATTCTCGAAAGGTCAATTTACAAATCTCTAAAATCGAATTTATTCATTCGATTAGCTGAAGATTTTTGTCAAGAAAACCTTTGCAACGAAACGATTCATATTCGTTCGAGATTTTTTCTCATCACTTGTTTCGATTATTGTTTATTATCGAATGGTATTCAATCGAAAATCTCATTGATTCCATCACTAAAATCAATCTGGAATAGTCAATGTTCATTGCTCATCAGCCGTTGTATTCGTTTGATGAATCAAATTCTTTCGATTCATATCAATGAAAGTTTCTATTCAATAATTCGAACAAATTTTTTCAATCTCTGTCGACAAACAGATCTTGTCGATGAGTTAAATACATTGATTTTAACAATCTGTTCAATTCAACAAGGCAAAGATTATCTACGTCAATCGAATTTCGTTCGAGATCTTCTCATACAAATTCAATTTCATGAACAATTCTGGTTTGCAATCGGCATTTTATTAACATCCAATGATTTGAAATCTTCTGATCTATTAAAATCTGTAGAACAAAAAACAATAACTGTTCTTCAATCATTAACAAATAACTTCGAAATGAATCAATCGATGGCTATCGAATGGTTTCGTTTGCTTCGAGAATATTTTTTCTGTTATTCAAATTTAACAAAAGAATTTCGTTTCATTCCTGTCTATCTCAAGATCATCGTATTGTGTAAACAAAGCAGTGAACTCATTGATATTATGATCGATCTATTATTAACATTGATACTCAATTCATCGGGAAGTATTTCGAAAAATTCAGAATTTTATCATTGGTTGAAAACAGACGATCGTTTAGCATCGAAACTAATTCTCTTACTACTCAATCAGCAGCCAGTAAAAACTTGTTCAATTGCTTCATCGATTTGTTTCATAAGTACGAATGAAATTTGTTTATCAATTGCTAATCAAAATGAATATGTAATTGAAAATATTTGCACTTCGAAATGTCAATCGACTGACGGTTTAATTGAATTATTAAATCGATTATCGTTGTGTATTTTTTTCGTTGATATACAAACGAAATTCGATAATATTGGACAATTTATTTACACGTATTTAAGTCGACAATCGTCGAAAATATGTTTTCTCGCTGTTTTCATTGGCAATCAATGTGATTTTCGAAATACATGGCTTGATAATCTTTCATTATCGACAATCGATACACTCGAAGAAGATATTCGAAAGCATTTTAAATTCTTATCATCGAATTTTCTTCAACAACCAATTGATTCTTGGTCGACAGCTCACGTTATTCAATGGTGTCAAACTTGTGATGGGTATTTTCCGAGTTTGTATCCATTAGTTTATCGTTTAAATGGACGAGCTCTACTTCATCTTGCTGAAATTCTCGCCATCGAACCAGCTACTATGTATCATAGTCTCAACGAAGAACTTCTTCAACGTACAGGCACAACGATTCCATTGACTGAATATGTTGCCCTACGAAGTGAATTACAAAAATTAACGGCTAAAAAAACGAAGAAAATTAAATACAATAGTCGATTATGCACGTTATTTTAATCGCAATTACTACCTCGAATTTGATCTTGTTGGGTGTCGAATGAATAGGACATTCTGTTTCTTGTAACTAATTAATGTTTATCGTGTTCGTTTTGATCTTGAATAATAAAAAGACTAAGCTCGATTGACATATTTTTGAAGTTCCTTTGAAATCTAAGTATGCTTCTCCGTTTATTTAGTCAAGAAGACATTGATTATTTATTCAAGTGAAACAACACTCTGTCAAACTTGTCAATCATGAAATCGAACAAAAGTTTCATTTCTCTCTCTGTTTTTTTTCTTCGACAAAAACTGAGCCATTCTAAATGAAGATCAATATATTTCGTCGTTTTCTTTTTCAATTAAGAAAAAACAACAACAACAAGTAATATTTGATTAAATCTCACGAGAGTTAATGCGTAAAAATAGGCATCAATCCTTGGAGACAATATCAGCAATCAGCATTCGAACAATTGTCGAGATGAGAAATGTTCTTTTCTCTGGATTTAATCTCGACATATACTTCGGTTAATCGAACTCGGAAATTAACTTATGACAAAATATCGTTCATATCTGAATTTTTATTGTTCACAGCTTGAAGTTCGAAGTATATTATTATTGAAAAGAAAATTCTTTTATTTGTTTCCATCGCCTACACAGTTGATTTGTCATCAAGAATATTTTGGTTATCTTATCTGTAGTTTGTTTATGCGTATGTATGTACATAGATAACTAGATATGGAACCGAAGAGAAAAAAAAACGAGAAAAAAAAAACTAGAAGATAATAGGAAGTGATAAGGCAAACTATTAATATCATGCAACAGATCTATTTATTCGAGCAGAAAATCTTCGTCGTTAGTAGGATTCTTTATTTTTCCTTTTTCAATTGTTTCTAATTTGACGAAAAGTAAAAGCAAAAGAATATTTTTAGTCATATATAGATACAAAACATTAGCTTTTCTATTCTATTCATGGAAGAGATAATTGAGGTGAAAATAATCATGTTAACAAGTGAACAGAACACAAAAAGAAAATAGATTCTTCGTCTTTTGTTTTGAAGATAAATTTGATTGATGAGACTAGGTAATGTGTGTTACTAAATATAAATAGATAATTTCTCTCCTATTCACATCACCATCCTCCGACCCTTTTTTGTCTTCTCTTCCGAATGGCAAAATATATATAAAAAAAAAAGTAAACAAAAATACGAAGTCAGAATAGTAATAAACGAGAAAACAGAGTCTCTCAATACTACTCTCTATCATCGTTTTTTGTTTGCCAGACAGCAATGACATTAAACTTATTTGACGTTGAATACCACTTCTCTATATTCTTCTCATCTTGTCATTGAATGCATGTGTGTGTACTGTCGGATATAAGTATATTGATCAACTGAAACAAAAATCTAGCTAATATATCTAATTGTTCTCCTGTCAAATGCTTGACATTAACAAAATATGAGATGTAACAAACGATATTCATTACATAGAGCAGGTAGTAATTATATGTGCGAAGGTTTTCTTTTTCTCTCGTTCTCGTCTATTCATTCGAAGAAAAATCCTCGATTAGTTAAGTTAAAATCAACAAGTGATTATGAGAGAACATTTTATTACTTAGGTGTGTGCATTTCCGGAAATTGAACGTTGATATCGAGAAGTAGTTTCTTTTCTCTTTTCTCCTTTCCTCCCTCACGAACCATTGTCAATCATTCTTATTTTGAAGGAAAAAAATTTCCCCTCTACTTCTTCTTCTTCTTCTTCGTCTTCTTCTTTTTTTATTCTTAAATAAATTCATTAACTCTTGTTTCGATAGTTGACTTTTTTTCTTCTTCTTCGAGATAGACAAAGATAAACAGGAGGGAAGAAAAACTATAGAAAAAGATGACTCGAGGGAAATAAAGTATGTAGCTATGATGAAGAAAGAAAATCTTTCTCAAGCTTTTCTTTCTCCCTTTATGCTTCTTTATTGAACGCATTAAATTCATTAGAACAATCTGCATCTTGATTTCCGTCTTTGTTTTTATTTTGTTCTAGACGAACAGAAGAGAAAAGCACGTAATCATCCAAAACATGAACGAACAAATTCCATTGATTAGTGGGACATATTGGAATTCATCATCGACAACAACATTTGCTAATCAAGTTGTTCAAATACCGACACGTGAAGTGACATTTATCGGTGCAATATTTGCATTTGTTTTCATTTTCTTTGGTTTAATTGGAAATATATTATTAATAGCAACGATTCTCTCCGTTAAGAAACTTCGATCAAATATAATTAATATATTTATTGTTTCAGTAAGTTTGAAAAAAAAATGAAAACTAGTAAACAAACACCGAACGATTTGTTGTGTTTTTTGAATAAATAAAAAACTTGAAATCTATCAAAACTCCAACGAATATAATTAACTAATAGCTTCTTTGTAACTGAAGAGTGTACTTCGACATTGATTTCCGAGAAGTTTCTTTTTCTTTAATTCATTCTTTTTCCTCTAGTTACAATTCAATGATTTAATTAATATTGGTTTCAATCAATTTTTCGTTGGACTTTCATATGCAAAACAACATTGGGTTGGCGGACATTTTCTTTGTAAATTAGTTGTCTATTTTTCTACAATTTGTATGGGCTGTCTTCTTTGGCATCATTGTTTAATAGCTATACATCGATTGATTGTCGTTGTTTATCCGAATTTATTACGACGCATGTCGGTTAAAACCTATGTCATTGTTTCTTTAGTTATAACACGAATTTTGCCTGTTATCTGTTGTATACCATCATTTCTAACGAAATCAATCGGCTATTCAAATCAAGCCATACGTTGTTCAATTAAAAATAAATTACAAATCTTTATTAATCTAACGGTTTTAATTGCTCTACCGAATATCATTATTATTATTTGTTTTCTTGGCATTTTCTTTCATGTTTATCATGCATCGTACACAAGTCGACGATTGCATACAAGTTCAACATCGATTTCACATGGATTACGACGTGAAATACGTATAACAAAAATGTTTGCTGTTTTATTTACATTATTCTTTCTTGGCTATCATCCCTATGGATTTGTACGAGCTTATGATAAACGTCGGCAACTTCATCCGGACATATTCGTACTTCTAACATTACTTTATTGTATATCAATATGTGCGTCACCATTTGTTTATGGTATTATGAATAATCAAATTCGACAAGAATGTATGAAGCTAATCTTCAACTGTTGGCATTGTCAACGTCTTGATGATGATAAAAAATATTCAAATCAACGTTTGAATTCAGCTGTCACACAACCATTAACGAAACTCAACGGTTTAACAGGTGATGATAGTCGTGCAAGTCCATCGATAGCGTCAATTAAAAGTACAACCAATAAAACAATTCAACAGAAAACATCAAATCTAGAATTATTCGACACGGCTCATGTTTAAATTATTGACGCATGGTGTGATAATTTATATTGAAAGACAAAATTCATTGAGATCTATTTGCTTATCTCTCGATTGAATTTTCTAGTGTTTTCTAATGATTCTTCTCGTTTGATGTTGAAGTAACACTTTCTTCTTCTTCTTCTTTTTCGTCTTTTTTTTTGTCCTCATTACTTCAATTTGATAAAAAAAAAGAAATTTATTTAATCAAATTATATTTAACTGACAGTACTAATTGACATTTGAACCTTAAGTTGTCAATTCAATGTGTTTTTTTTTCTTTATCATTATTATTGTCTTCAAAACGTGACATATTCGATTACGTAAAAGTCTATTTATTCAAGACTTAACTTCTTTGCCACACTCGACTAGTGAAGGCTGTTGGAAGTTATATTTACTTAACTAGATTGCCATGTGTTTTTCTTTTCTTTTGTCAATAATCATTTAGTAATGTAATTATCTTTATTTCGAGATATCTGAGAATACTTATTTGATTTCAATCAATATACAGGTCAAAAGTGTGTGCGTATGCATATGCATGCGATATTGAATTTGACAATTGTGAAAAGAGAAGAGAACGAAGAAAGGATTACATTAAAGTGGTACATTGCCCTTAGGTGTTGGGCAACAGGTCAAAAGAAAAAGAATTTCATTCAGTTGAGATGATGAATATGATATCGACAGAATTTTATTTTCTTACTGTATTCATCTTACTTATATTTCTGATAAATCTCATACAAATCTTATACTTAATTCTTTATAAAATTAATCAACAAAAGCGTTTTTATCATTCCATACTTTTTAATTATTCATTTGCATCATTAATAACATGCATATGGATTATTCCATTGTTCTATTTTCGTTTTGTTTGGTCAATTGATTCCAATGCTTGGCGTTTCTGGTCGTATCTATATCATATTGTTGATGCTGTTCAACTCTATTCATTTCTTTTATTAATTACTCATTTCAATACAATCGATCAAAATTTACAACGATCTTTACTTCTACTCAGTTGGTTAACACCGATCATAACCTATTCACCTATTCTTTGGTTATCATCATCGAATATATTTGATTATTTTCCTCATCGTCGTTTATCGACAAATATTCCTTGGTGGATATTTCCAATAGTTTACTCGTGTATGTATCTTGTACCTTTGTGTCTTTCGTTTGTATTAATTAGTTTAACATCGATGTATTCATGGTTAGAAAACTATCGAATGTCATCATCACAAAAACAATTAAATGAACATCGAGAAAATATGGCTGAATTAACAGATCTCATTGAGACTGTTCTTAGTTTTGAATTCGATTCATCATCATCATCATCATCGACTAGAAAATCAACGGATCAATTGAATTCGTCGATGTTATTCTTTCTTTCATGTTTATTCTCAATTTTACATTTGCCTTATGTAATCAGTTCGTTGTTAGATATTTATACATCGTATCAAATCGTATTTATTTATTTACATTGGTTTGGAACAATGATACTTCCATTGATACACATAAAACGAAATTCAATACGAATCCTTTCGATGCGAACTCTGACTGGTGTTCTGTTTGGCAAAATCGGGATTAAACTGTGAATTGTAACGACGTTTTCGATCGTCAATTTCAACGGATGGACTTGCCGATGGTGTTGATTCAGGTGTTGGATCATTGCCTGTAAAAACTCGAGAGAGATAAGCAGCAGTTTTAGTTCGCTCTTGAGCTTCACGTTTCATCCTAATTTTCAATTGTTTTTTTTCGTTTTATTGTCAAAATAAAAACTTTTTGTTTCAACGTACCTTTCAGCTCGTAATTGTTCAATACGTGACATTGATGACGATGAGGAGGATGATGATGAGGATGAAGTTGAGACTTTCTTCGTTGGTTTTGGTTCATCATCACGTTTTCGTTTTAATTCATCGACATATTTCGACATGTGATTGAGAGGATCTTGTTTTTCAATACGTAATCGATCACGTTCTTGTCTAATAAACAACAATCATCAATCATTGTTTTTCTATTTTCTTCTCTTCTCCCTACCGATCATTTCTCGTTGTTGTTTCTACAGGCACATTCCGCCTATTTCGGTCCGTCTCAAGGTACCATGGGACAGTTCCTAAGAAAGACTGATTTATAAAAAAAGACTACGATTGTTTTTCTTTCATTAAATACCTTTACTCTCGGTAATACTCCCACCAAGATATGTCAGCAGACCAATTTTCTTTTCAAATTCTTCGTTCTCAGCTTTTTTCTCCTTTTCATGTTCAGCATTGGTTGCATCAGTTGTTTTCAGCTATTTAAAAGTCAAAAGATGCGAATGAATATTTATAAATTAAAATTTTTTACTCCTTGTTCTTCGCGTTGAAATAGATTGACATGTTCATTGGGCTTTTGAGTGGTTTCAATCACTCGATCACCACGTTGTGAACGTAATTGATTCAACCGAGCTTCTTGCTCCTAAAAGAAATCAAATGCAATCGTCTTTCAATTCGCATTTTTCAACTCACAGCTAATGTTTTTCTTCGTAATGCTTTTTCGTCTTCTTCAGCAGCTCGTTTCTCATCGCGCAAAACTCGCGCAATATTATCTTTATTTCTAACATGCCAACGTTTCTTCGGTAGAATATTCATATTTTTCTAATCTGTAAAAAGAAACTGATTCGATTGGATTTTATTTGAATATATGTATAAGTTCTATGTAAAAAAAAACAGTTTTATTTCAATCAAATAAATGGAAAGTCAAAATCGAATTCAATTTGATGATGTTTGCTTATTATCGTCTGTTGTAGTTGGCTGTAAAGTATGATCCGTGTCAAGATTGAGTTGTGTTTTACGTAGATTCCAATGGAGAATGTCAGCCAACGATTCGAACCAATCGCCTAGCTGATCGAATCGGCAAATAGCTGGAACTGGATAGACACTTGTTGTTATTCGTACACTGAAACAAAATAAGTCAATCGATTGACAGAAGAGATAGCTCGTTCGTTACCTGTCTTGTTGCTGTAATTCATGACGATTTCGTCCATCGACTGAGAGCCAAGCCGTGAGACGTGTGTCTTCTGATACTTTCACTTTCAATTCGATACCAGCTGGAACAACAATCGGACGAAATGATAACGAATGTGGACAAATTGGACAAATGACCATTGCTGGAACGTTCGGATGAACCATTGAAGCACCGGCTAGAGAATAAAAAGAACTTATAAAATAAAATTCTTCAAGAGAATTTTTACCAGCCATTGCGTAAGCTGTTGAACCTGTTGGGGTCGAAATAATCAAACCTTTGGAAAAGAATACATGGAATTAATTGTTTTTTCGAGTCGAAATTTGATTTTACCATCGCCTTGAACTTTCGTTATAAATCGATCGTTAATATACAAATCCAAATTGGACAAATACGAATTTGGACCTCGATCGATAACAACTTCATTCAATGCTAAATGCGAAACCGAATCATCTTTGCCTTTTTGTTTGAAATCATCATCAGATGAAACCGAATGAAACGATGCATTCGATGAGGACTTCTTCTTTAAACCTTCTTTAACAATCGTACATTTCAAACGTGTACGTAAAAGAACAGCAACATTGCCAGATATAACTTCATTCAAGATTTTCTCGTGATATTTAAAATCGAATGGCGTAAGAAAGCCCAATGAACCCATAGAAAATGACAGAACAGGTGGACAACTCTTTTGAAATATACTCGACGCATGAAGAAGTGTACCATCACCACCCAAACAAATAATAAAATCAATTTTTGATATGTCATTTTCTTGATCGAATGCAAAACATCGTTGTGCATGTTCTTTCAGCTCTGAATTGGTGCCAAATGGCAGATGAATATGTTCAGATAATTCAATAAAAACATTTAATCGACGCTAAATTATCAACAAATAAGAAGAACGAAAGAGGAAAATTCGGTCGATTTACTTTCAATAATCGTAGAATCAACTGTTGAAATTCATTCATTGTTTGTGGACCTGGCTTACGTATGATAAGAATATTAGTTGGAGGTGATATCCAATGTAAACGTTGACTAGATGGATCTTGAATAACTCTATGAATTCAAATGATAGATTCGTGAGTTTTTTTTATTTCGAAAAATTCAATCTACATTAATTGATCATTGTTTTGCACTTTTTTTAATGTTCCTTTTGGACCAAAATTTGATTTTGGCGACGGTGCAAATGCCGAACGAGCACGCCTAAACAACATGAAATAGTGCATTGAAATGAAAGATAAGAATTCGAATCAAATTAGATGAATTATTTCGATATTTACGAATTAATGAGCAATTACCTCGTTTGACTACTATCTGCAGACATCGAAAATGTTCGTCTCGAAAACATTGATGTTACTCGGCTAGTTAATTTAATTTCGTGTTGAAGACAAATAACTGTATTCAAATACCCGAAAGTACGTCGATAGAAAAACATATTTGCACGTGCAGAAAGAACGAGAGAAAGAGAAAGAGAAAGAGAATCGCAATTTAAAAAGACAAAATTATATTTATATGTATAGAGAGAAAGAGCACTTGATTCTATTTATCAAAGCCAAATATTTTCCTTTTATTTTTTTTGTAATCTATAATAAAAAGCAGAATTTATTAGTCTTCAATACCTAGCCGAGAGATATGTACGCGCAAATTTTCGAGAGACAAGAAACAACGACTAACCAGCAAGTTTTGGCTGTAGACGGATGATCAGTTCGTGATAAAGGCGCACAAATATATCCGTTACTAACTTGACAGGCTTCATTCTGAGTGGAGATATGTTCTTGAGATTCAAATGGCGAGTCTCCAACACTAACAGATCGACGCGTTGGATTCATAGGTCGTAGAGACAAATCATCATCGGTCGAATCCGTCATTGAGATTTTAAAAAAAGTTCAAACATAAACATATAAAACAATCGAATATTTGTTGGGTGTTTTTTCTTTGAAAATCTGTAACAAAACAAAAACAATTCTTCTTTTTTTCTCGAGAAATTGATTTCTATAATTTCTCAATAATCATTTTTCCCGCATGACGTTTATTTATTTGTCCTAAACGATACTCATTATCCACACGTTTATTTGTGCCTAAACGTCGAGCATGAAAGTTCATTGCAGCACGTGAACAAACGACTGGCAATTGTCGATGTTCGTCGGGCAATGTCTCGTGACTGACAACACTCATCGACGGACATTGAGCAAATGTTCGAGCAGATCGAAGTGCATGTGTTGGCAGTTGAAGACGAGTCTTGGGCAAAAGACGAGCAATTTGAGTTTTATTCGCTTGTGTACGTGATGTCACATTGTCATCATTGTCGGGTTTAATTGCATTTATTGGCTGAATTGTGACCGGTTTTTTTGCTGGTTTCTCTTTTAAATCACGGAGAAATGGATCTTTGAATGATTTCTTGTTTTTCGAGAGTTTTTTTGTTAGAACTTTCTTTTTCTTCGGCTTGTCTGTCAATGATTTCTTCATGATTCTGACGACGAAATAAATAAAATTTCAGTTCATTTTTCTATTTGCAGATAATTATTTTCAATGTAGAAGTTTTCCACCAATGAAAACAACGGGCAATCGATAGATGTCGCAAAAGGTGATTATTGCATCATGATCAGAAAGAAAGAAAGGAAGGAAAAAACCCTTTTTACCATTTCGTAATAAATAGTGTCGTCATATGATGTATTTCATACGTAGGCGTATCGTCATACGAAATTTCCTTTTGTCTGTTCTCTTATTTTTTCAGCGTCATCGAGAAAAATCGAGAGAGAAAATGAGAATAGAAGAGAGGGAAAAAGAGAAAAAGAAAGAGAATCGAGCATGAGTATAAAAGCAAGTCGCAACACAATGTATTTCATTTATGTCGTCGTTTACCATCGAGTTTGTTCTTCTCTCTCTCGCTTTCACTGTTTTTTCTCATCTCGATATGAAACAGCAAACATAAAAATCAACAACGAACGACGACGGTGAAATACCGCGTCGGTGGCCAAACAAGGTAAGTCAAATAAAGTTTTATTTCTCCTCCGTTGCGCCTGAAAAAAAAACACTCCGCGATTGTCTTACGACAAACATCATCAACCTTTTCGTTTTTTAGTTATTCAACATTGAAACGAATAGAAAAATTCTCTCATCTAAATCACATATCACATGATTTGTCCTCTGGTAGGGCACTTTTCTTTTACTGCCCAATGTTGTTCTACTCTAGCGATGCTATACATTCATTATATTACACTGATATAAGAACTCTTCCCAATGGTGGTAGGATTCATTTATCTAATCGCAAGATTTTTTATGATATAGTTTACACTCGTGTAAAACACAAACAGAAAGAATTCCTATTCGCTAAAAATCATACAATGGTAAATCTTTGCAATCTTTAATCAAGATTTCGTTATTATATAGAACCAAAAACACCGCATACATACAAGCAATTTAATCGTTTCGCGTCTTAAATTTCAATATGATTTATTCTTAACAGAAAGGAATATTCACACATACACACGCATACATACATACATATGATATAGTCATTCTTCCAGGTAGAAATTTCATTATTACAATCAACTGTTTATTTCCATAGAAACATACACGCACATAACCAATGGACGTTTTTTATTCGTGAGCCTATTTGTTAATTGTCAAGAAGGTTGTAGGTTGTTCGCAACAGATCGACCGCAATTCAATCGCACATGTTAAAAGAAAAAAAGAAAAAAGAAAACTACAGAGAAGCCAAAAATCTCTTTCGATTAGAATATATATTTTGGGTGGTTCGTCGTTTTCAGGGGAGCGTTCGTGCGCGCATAAAATCTTACAAGAAGTGGTCAGCCAAATGCCTGGATGAGTCGTATTTAGACTCTCTATGTGCAGCAATATATGTTCGTATTGTAAAAGATGTCTCAGTCACACACACACACACACACGCATTCATTCATTCATTCAACCTTGTCTATATGCCTATTCGGTGCAGTTTGCAAGAGAAATATTCTTATTACCAAATTCATATTCCGTAAGACAAATTTATATGTTAATTAAATCCGTTGATTTTCAAGGGACGTCAGTCGTGAGAATGTTTTATCACACAAATGCATTTTGGCAACTAACGAAATATCTTAAGAAAAAAAAAGGAAATAATAATATTCGCATTTATTCTTATTGTAAGTTAATATTCATCGGTGATTTATCTCGCAAGAAAAATATTCATATACATACGTATTTTCATAAGAAAATCAGATTAAGAAACTTACATGGCTGCTTTTTTGTCATTTCGCGCCAACTAATCTTCATTTAAGTACATTACAATTAGTGATTAGAAGAAATTGTAAGTTCCAAGCATTCCTCATTATATGTGTCAACAATCGATATACTTATAGAATTATCCGCAATATTCAAACATAAAATGAGAACATTGAATTTTCTTGTGGCTCATATGAAGATTTTTCTGTATTTGTCAACAACTGATCTTACTTCATTTGCTTTTTTTATGTGAAAGAATATCTAGTACTACTACATCTAAGCAATTATACACCATCTTCCTTTAATGATTTTTTTCCATTATATGGCATATGAAAAAGTATTTGCCAAGAGAAAATATATATTGTTCTACATGTACAAAATATTTGTTTAATATTGTCTCATATGCAAGTTAAGAGAAGTGATACGGTGAAGAGTGCAAGCGTTGTTTTTATTTGGATTATAATACACACGTTTACGTTCGTAGAAAGGGTAAGGTATAAGGAAAGTTTTTTAGGTTTCGTCGTTCGCAAGAAGAAATTACGTTTCGTTTCGTGCCGTTTGAATGTGAATTTATGTTATTGAAGGATAGAACACGTTGGAATTTGAAACAGGAAGTGCAATCGCATCATGTGTGTGTTGTTTGTTTATTCTTGTCCAATATTCGAATTTTCCATACATAATATCTCCAATTGTCAGATTCTCCTTTTTTTGTCCTCAACGGTCAGCCAATTGATCATCGCATAAATCCAAATGTTTAATTGAAGATTAAGAAAATGATTTTTTTGTCCATCAACACATTCCATCGTTTAGAAAATCTATTAGAAAAAAAACACAGCTACTAATTTCAACAATGAATGAATCAATCGATTTACTAGTCTCACTGTTAAACTAACAAGTATATTCAAGGTCTTATAATTAGAAGATATATCTGGTGAATAGCTTTGTTTACCTGTATTCTGGTTTTGCTTTTTTTAACATCAGCACGACATGTGTTATCATAGAAGTTATTCTCTCAGTGATTTCCTTTTTCAAGCACATTCTTTATATTCTGGTTTCAATTATCTCAATCAAACATATCCATCATGCATCTTCCTCTTCTTGATTTTTCTCGATAGCAAAACGAAAGTTTACATAGATTGATTTTGGCTAATGCTCATATACATACGTTACTTGCAATCATATTAATCTTATCTGAGAAAAGAATATGTATTCGCTCGGGTTAACATCTTTTGATTATTAATCAACTATATCGCTTGCAGTGTTTTTCTACATCTCATGCTAAACATCAATATTTACACCAGTTCTGCGATGTTCAACAGAATGAAATTATTATTTAATCGTAGTTGTGTTTCTGATCAGAGTTGTTTATTGAGTTCGTGTTAATCAAGTATTTATCGATCGTGTTCGCCGTGTTTTTCGTTTAAGTTTTAGGGTAAAGTATAGTAAGTTTTTAGGTTTTTAGCGGTTCGCTCGTTCGTTCGTTTTCTGATTACTGAAGAAGCCGATCTTTTTAACCTGATTTATCTTCCTGCACGTCGTCAAACGAAATTTACTTTTATATTTTATGCTTTAATATTAATTTATAATGATTTTGATGTCTGCTTGAATTCACTTTATTTTATCCAAGAGTTTTCTTAGAACACATCCATCCATACTTCTTTAACTTATCTGCTTCACACTAAGACCAATTTCCTACACAAAACAGAATAGTTAAATCAATGTTTTTGTTATTATCTTGCCTGGCTTGTTTGTTGTTAAACATTATCTATATGTCTATATGAAATAACTAGATCTCTATGTCAATATGCTATTCGAAAATTTGTGTTTCTCTTCGTGCGTGGTTATGGTATCTTGATTTGCTTGATTCAAATAGAAACGAAAGTTTATTTCGATAAGTTAACAAAAAGAAAACATGCTTGTTATTCGTACGAAATATCAACCCAAAAAAAGAAGTTTGTCTCTTATTTTAACCATATGTGCTTTATTCGGGGGAAAAGAAAGATTTGTTCTCTATTATCACAACAATATTGTGTTTTGTTTGCTCGCAATCAATCAATCAATCAATCAATTCTTCTGTGTGTTCTTAACTGTTCGTATGTTCGTTCTTTTCCCTTTCTTTCTTTCTTCTTTTTCGACTACTGTCTGACATCAGCTAAGCAAATGCTTGATGAATGATGACGTTATTTCTATTCAGTAGTCAAAGAAAAAAGATTTTTCGAGGGAATTGACAACAAACAACAGTAGAAATGGTAATCCTGTCAAATTCAATTCACCTTCATGAAATAAATATGTTGGACAATCTGTGCGTGTCTTTTTTTCTTCTTCATGGAAGTTTTTTTTTATTTCATCAATAAAAAATGAATTTATTTGTGCATAAAAAAAAGGAAAAAGATGATTTCATTTTGAATTTGCTCGTGCAGAGGTCTCTTGTGACCTCAATGAATATACACACATACTTGTATTTACTTCCGTTCGATTATTGTAATTTGAGTATCGTGAGTTTATGTGCATCGAACGAATAATAGTCGTAGTAATAATAATAATAAGAAATATGCTCAATCATTTGTAATCGAACAAGAGTGACAAGTAGCAGCAGCTAGTTTGCAAAGCTTTTGAACATGACAACGAAACACTATCGACGTCATTTTTCATTTATAAAATCGATAAAAAATGACGATCATCTAGGTATAAATTTATCCGAAACGACATCGAGTGGCTATTCAACAGGTGATTCGTCAGTAAAACAAACAAGTAAGTCAAAAAGCAATTCATCTTACTGTCTAATCTGTCTTCTGTGCATCGCAGATTTGAATAGTTTCGTAAAGAGATTGAAAAGTTTTATTCTACCGAAGAAATCGAAAACTACTACCATTGTTTCCTCGTCAAATCAACAACAAGAACAACAAGAAATCGATTTCGATCATATATCAATCTGGTTAGATCGAACATCTCAACGTACGTATCAAATTTAGCAAACACATTCGAACGAATTGATTCAATTTCAACATTGAAAATTGACTCAGATCATTTTCTTTTTCTTTTTTTTGTTCGAAACGAGGCCAAGTAAATATTAATAAATGTAATTATTTAAACAGACAAACGAATAGAATAGAAGAAAGAAAGAAAGAAAAAAGAGAAAAAGGAAACATTTTCTTTTCAATCGTTTACTTCTTGTTATGGCAACGAGCAAAAACTATTTGCATTGACATACTAAAATAACTTTGTCATATCTGACTCACCAAACGTCTTAAATTTGATTCTCTTTCTCTCTCTCTCTCTCTCGTTCCCCCGTCTCTTGTCATTTAATATAACATATACCGAAGATTTATATATTCACGTACATAGAAAAAAAAATCATTTTCATTCTTTAGCTATGATGAAAAAAACACCGAAGCGAAGTACATCGTTAGTATCGACTTTATCTCGGCCAGTAATCGAAAAACGAACGATTTCGCCTACGCCATCGTTTTCATCATCGATACTTATGCAAGGTATGTCCGAGAATCTTTCACATCTGTCATCACGTACGAGCATCATCGATACGAATGAACAATCGACAAGCAATCATCATCGTCGACGGTTGATTGATTTTTCACGTCGACGAACGATCACTGGTTTCAATGACCAAACGAATAATAAAGAGAATCGATTTGTAAATTCGCAAAAATATTATTTTCATCGAAATTCCAATGATTTACTTATGAATTCCTATGGATTGCAATTACTCGATCGTGAACAACAGCCGAAAGTTTATTCATCGAAAATCATAACTCATATTCAACCGAAAAAATTCGTCCCACACAATTATTCACCAGACGCGCTCGATGACTTGTTATGCGATCGAGAAGTCGAAAGCTATTTTTATCCATCGAAATCTCAGCATGTCTACATCAATCTTCAAACATCGATTCAAGGAACTCTTTGTTAAACAAATTTTTTTCTTCTTCGGTAGTCATATTTATCGGATTATTATTAGTAAATATTTCTATTTTTCAAATAAAACACACTCACACACGGACACACAGAGATTTATGTATTAAGATGTTTTAGCGTTTGATTATTTCGATGAGGTGAGAAGTAACTTCTGTATCTGACTTTCTAATTGTTTACGAGCTCGTCGTTCTTCGTCGAGTTCTTGTTGAAGTGTTTTATAAGCTAGACGAAGTTCGTTGAGCATATCTTGCATAGCACGACGTTCGCTAGAAATACAGAAAAAAAAACAAAAGAATGCAATGTTTGTTTATTCAAATTGTCTTATACAAATTGACATTTGTTGTCGTATCGATATTTCCTTGAATCGAATGACGAGCTTTTGTGAATAGATTATTGAGATTTGTTATTGCAGTTGCATTTGTCATCGTCGGAAGGCAATAAGCTTCGATAACGGAAAGTAATAATGAATCTCCGCCGCTTGTTTCAACTAGAAAAAATAGCAAAAACTATATTCGATTGAACATTGGTGTTGATTGATGAAACCTCGTTTTAGAAATTCATTCGCTTTGGATTTTTTCATTGTCATGAAACGTTTTAATGTTCGATTCGATCCACTTTCATTGATATTTGTTGTCGAGTCAGTTGTACCAATATTTGCCGATGGTACAGACGAACTATTGCCAATTGTCAATGGTGTATGTGGACGAAGGCAATTTTTCGACCAATGAGGATTTTTCAGAGGCATTTTCGGACTTTCGAGATTCATTGGCGCCGATTTTGATGCCGTCAGAGTCGATGGTGACTAAGAAACAATGGTTATTGGCTTTTATTTTTCGTAAATTTCGTCATACTTTAACGAGTGTTTGATTTTTATTGACTAAAAGTGAATAGAATTTCTCGCACCATTCCTGATATTCACTTGAACTCGGATAGGAAATGATGAATGATTGATTCGATGGAACTAAACGAATAGTACGTTGAAGAAAAAAAAGGTAAAGAAGAGTCGAATGAATATTTACGATTGATTTTTAATGCTCGTTTACTAATATCAACAATTTTACTAATCGTTATTTGATTGATCGGCAAACGATTCTTTGCAAAAAAGAAAAAAAAGCCAATTAATTGATTTCATTTGAAGTTTCGAAACAACAGACTTCAATTTGATATTCTTGCGAATTGTCTACAGTCGAAAGAAGCACTAATATCGTCGGATAAAGTATGGCAACACGTTCGAATGATGTCGAATTTGTATTTTCAATAAGGACATTAACAGGACTGAGACATAACGCATCACCATAGGCTGTCAAAGTCTAAACAAAACTTTCGATCAAAACGGAAAATACGTTTTTGCATTTTTATTTACTTCAGCACCAAGACTATGAATGATTTCAAGTTCCCATTCTTTTCGCTTTCTCCAATCAGCACCCGACGACTAATTGTAACGAAAAAAGTCAAATCAATGTCGATTCACAAATCGAATTCTCTTACAGCTAATTCAGTGTAATACTCAGCAGCTCGTTGTGCATCGCCACGATCGACATGAAACTCCTATTGGATACAAATAATTGAAAATTCTGCCTAAAAGAATTTCCTACTTCGAGATGATATAAATATTCTTTTAAAAATCCAGCTAATTTCTCCAAATGATTGACTGGCAACGAAAGATTTCTGATTAATTGTGCATAAGAATTCGTCTCATTCGATGAATCAAAAATCGAAACGATTTTATCTCTGCAAATTGAAATAAAATGAATGAATTGTTTTTTTTTCTGGTGTTTTACTTATTCTGATTGAGAAGAAAAAGTGCATTGGCATGTTGAAAACAGTATTCTTCAAATATTGGTTTCAATGTTGGTGCAAGTTGAAGAAAAATCCCACCGATACGATGTTGATTTCTATACGAAGAATTGTGTTTCGGGTAAACAAAGAAGGAGAATTTACTTCGTCGAATCTTGAAGAACATGTAGAAGATGTCGATGAAATTTCAATAGATCATCGAGATTATGTACATCTAACGGTAGATTTGACCTGAGAAAGAAAATTTTTATTCTTTCAAAGTTCGTAAATTCTCGTACATTGTTAATGGTTGAATCATATTCGAAAGAAATTCTTCTAATTCATTGACATATTGTTGTTCACTTTCAACTAAATTCTCAAGAATCTAACAAACAAACAAACAGACTGAAACTATTTCGATTGTTAATCATTGTCATTACTATATCTCGTTGTTGGTGCATTTCGATGCATTGTTGTGTTGAAATATTCGGATTCGAAGCGATAGAATCTAACAACAAAAGAAAATTTTTCAAATACGAATTTGCTTTTTTTTATCTACCGGTTTTCTTCGCAGCTTGTTCAACATAATTCGATGGAAACCATCCTGTTTTGCCGTTCAATGTACCTTCCCACCATCCACCTTCTGTCGGTGTTTGAGTCAGAATAATTTTATCATTCTTTGCAAATGATAACTAAATCGAATAATCTTTCTATCGAACATATTATTCGTCGATTTCCTTTCTTACTTCGTCTGTATTCTGCGCTTTGAATGCGTATTTCGCAATAGCTGATAGTTTAACCTGTTGTTCGTCCATTTTTTAATCTAAAATATTGGTTATTAAAGCGACGAGATAAAGTTGTTAAATAGTAGATTACAAGACAAAAAAAAAGAGCGAGAGAACTTTTGATTCTATGTTAAAGAGAAAAGACAATGTAACAACAATGAAATTAAAAATAAATAATGTATATGATAATTTAGATAACTAATGAGACATTCCAGATCTAAATACAAGTTTTGTTTTTAATGAATATAGAATTAATTCGTGTTTACCTTAATTGTTCGATCAGTTCCGACAGTCATAAGAACTTTTTTCTTGTAATTTAAGTCGATTTTAATTGTACCTTGACGAAGATGATGAAATGTTGCCAATGCAACTGTTCTAGAAAATTCAAAGTCAATTGTTGAGCAAACTTGTTTTTTTTTTTAAACTATTCGTTTGTTTTCAATACTCGTTATGCTTTAAATTCTTCACACATTCATTGCAAACACGTTGAACTGATTCATAACCAATCAATGGAAGTGCCGTTCGAGTTTGAGAACATTGATCGCATATAGCTCGACCACATTTACGACAATGATGCTGAAAAAAAGACGAAATTTTAACAATTTCTATTGAACAAGATTGAGTTTTGTTTTTTACTTGTCTTAATCCGATCTGTTTCTGTGTCCACATTGCACGTATATTCCAAAAGAATGGCAAATGACATATCTGACAATTATCACTTTCGAGCCATTTCGGTGTTTCACCACGCTTGACATTCATGGGCCAGATACCTATTTGACCATCAGCGGAATATGTAAATAATTTATGTTGAGATTTTTCATAATAAATGCCAATAACACGATCTGAATGACCGTTTAATTCGACAGCTATGCCTTGATGAGCGCCGATATCCCAAACAACAATCGATGTATCAAAACTTCCCGAAATCAACCATTCAGCTTCGGAATCCCAAAGAAGTGTTTGTACTCCACCTAGATAAAAATTCAAAAAATGATTGTTTTTATTCAATAATCAATCAGCCAACCTGTATGACCCGATAGGGTCGTTATTGTTTGACATTTATTATCATTCGTCAGTTTGAGAAATTGTATATTCCCACTGGCATCACCAATAAAACATTGCCGTGTTAAATCATCCATAGCTATTGACAAAGCCCATGCAGACAGATGATGAACACCACGAGGATGTTGGTGATTATCATCGGTCGATTTCGTCGAATACCAATTGAATTTCTTCTCTCGACAAACACTCAATAGAATTTCGTTCGTTGGAGAGAAATATAATGCATGTATACGCATTTGATGACCGAGATAGGTACATTGAAGAGTGATTTTATTATAATCATCACCCACAAGAAATTCCTATGAAACCAAATAGTTGTTTTTTGGAACAAAAACTAGTTTTTCTTTACGTGAAGTAAACCGGTATCACATCCACAGAAAAGTCGATGACTTGGCTCGTGATAGAAAAGTGTTGTTGGTGCACCTTGAAGAATAAACATAGTTTTTTTTTAATTTCCAACAGAAAAAAACAATTCTTTTACTTTCTAATGTGTAACAAACCGACGGCCAATATTTTCCTGTTTGTCGTTTTATCCAAATTCTCAATGTTCTGATTGTAAAATAGAAAAAATATTAAATAAAAATACATGTTAAAATATCGATAATTACCGATCATCAAGGCCGGTAATGACACCTTCTTCGTTAACAAGTAAAATCGCATCATTAACATTCACTTCGATATCAATCTTATTTAATAATTCCGGTCGATGAACAGTTTTCGGTTGATTTTCATCGGTTGCTGTCGCCATTCGATCTAAATTTTCATTAATAATAATCAATCAAAATCTGATGATGATTTTTATCTATAGATTTACCATTGGTTTGAAAATAAAATCAATCGAATGAACTCAACGATAGATGTCCTTCATACTAGCACGGCTTGTTTATTTAGTTGAATGAAAAAGAAAAGAACAAAACAAAATAGTTAGACTGTATTCGAATCAAGTTTTTGCTGAACAATTTTCCATAATGTTCGAATATTTCCAGCACCGAAACCTCTTGCACCACGACGTTCAATTAATTCTAAGAAGAATGTATCATTATTAAAAATCGATTTCGTAAATATTTGAAGAAGACTCTTGTCGGCGATTTCCGATTGATCACATTCGTTATCTAATAATATTCCTAATTCAGCTAGTTCATCGATATTTTCACCAACAGATTCAATTGTATTGCCATTATTTTCTCTGAGATAATAATTTGCACAAGGTGTGAGAAATTCTGCACCGTTTGCTTGAGCTATTCGTACGGATTCTTTAATATTTTTTGCACAAAAGAAGCCGATATGTTGAATACCAGATTGATTTTTATGTTGACTGAGAAATCGTTTGATTTGATCGGATGATTTTTGTTGATCGCTGATTAACGATTCAGCAAAGACAAATTTCAAACTCAATTCATTATTAAAACAACCAGTTTCTGAACATTTCCAATATTCACTTGCGAATAAACGCATGCCAAGATTGCCGACATGAACTGGAAAACCTTGAAATGGATCATCTTGTCTACAAGATTAATTTCAAAACGCATTGATTTTTCTTTTTTGTGCTTACTGATTAACAAAAAATCGTTTCATCGAAAACACTCGTTCATACCAATTGATTGTATTCAATGATGAATCTTTCGGCATTGCAAATGCAATATGATCGATATCATTGACAAGACATTCTTTTTTCAAACTTGAGACTATTTCAAAACCTGGCAAACATTCGCCTGAGTATTCCGATGTGTTTATCAATGTATGCACGACATTTCCGATACACGATTTTATACAAGCGTATTCGATCGAACCATACTCATCGCGGGCGTATCGAGACGAAACAATAACCTTGAGTAAAAAAACAAGCTGTCAGGTGGAAAAAAAGGGACTTTTTTTCTCATTACTTGCAAATCGGGATTATTATCGAGAATTGCTTGAATTGATTTGACCTGTAAAGCAACATTAAAAACAGTATCCCGATCGAATATATAATCGGCAGTTGATGGTTGAGAGAGGATTGAAGTTAGAATATCATAATGATTGGAATCGGTTTGTTTGACGTTTAAATTGAGAATTGAGGAAATTATTAATCGACATCGACCAGATTGAAGAAACCATTGAGAATAGAAATCTGTTTGTCGTTTGCCAATCAATTGAAAATGATAAATATTTTCGAATAAATCAAGTAGATGTTCAGGTTTTATCGTATGAATTTCTATATGATGATAATTAGCTGATACATTCGACATACTTTGTTTTTCTTTACTGATTGATAACGAAAACAGATAAAATACTAATGATAATTTCGGTACAATGCCCTCAACCGAATCTATGAGTGGCTGAACGGATATGCATACGTATATATTCCTTTTTCTTTTCTTTCTCCAGTCTTTGAAAAAGAATGCATTGGGCTATGCAGATTTTTGCGTGTTTTCATAAGTTAAATTGCATAAGACATTTGATGACGTGTGATTTAACAAGAAAGAAGAAAAAAAAAAGAAAACATACGATGACTGACGTGAGAAAAGAAATACATAGGGGATGGTTTGATAATGTATATATATACTCCTTCGTCGTTTTTTTTTCTTTTTTTTTTCCCGTTCTGAAGTTTTTCGACATGTGCGCGTACGACATGGTTAATAGTATTTCTTATTTGAGTCGGCAAAAGAACGCATAAAAAAAGGTCAGTCAACACAGCAAAAAAAGCGAGGAATCCATAGTTTTATAACTGCGTTTTTCAAACAATTGAAAAGATGCGTTTTACATCGATTTTTCGTTCGATTGCCAATTCTCGTACATTACCATCGACAGGTAAATTATGAAAAAAAGCACAGCTATTGATTTCTTCGTTTCTTTTCAGACGCTATTTTGAATCATTCGGATAGTGTGTTAGTTTTGTCGTTACTTTTACCATCACGTCAAGAAACATGTCGATTTCATATGAATCTGCAAACATCGACTGTTGGCCAATTAATCGATGAGATCAAACAAGAAGATTCAGGCATTGAACACGTGCATGTTCATGATACCGATGGGAAATTACTATCGAAATCTTATCCGATTAATTCATTAATGAATTCAGCATTTACAATTCAATTAAATCAACAGAAAACATTTCTGTTTGACGCAATCAATAAATTACAAGTTAAAGAACATACAATTCGACAAATGAAAGTCGATGGACCAACACCCGAAGACACAATTGCAGCTCTCTATCACGCGCTGAATGCATTGAAAGTTTATCATTCGAAATATTTAGAATTAAAAACTGAAGCAAATGAACTAACGGCTCAACTTCAACCATTAGAAATCGTATGCAGAACGCGAGAAAAAAAGAATTTTCTTTTTTTTTTTAATTTAATTCTCTTTGTAGATCAAAGATAGAATTGCAAAGATCTGTCAACAGCATGCATCACGTTGTGTTTGGCTCGGTGTAGCTGGCATGGCATTTCAAGTCGGCATACTTGCTGAGCTAACCTGGGATGTTTATTCGTGGGATATTGTCGAACCGATTTCATATTTCATTGCGTTTGGTACGGCTATGGTTTTCTATTCATTTCATTTGATGACACGTGCTGATTTCGAATATATGGCGTGGACAGATCGATTGTTTCTACAACGATTCTATCGTGAAGCACGACGACAGGCTTTTGATATTTCATTATATAATCGTTTGAAAAATCGTCTTTTTCTTGTACATACGGATTTAGCACGTTTGAGAGCGCCGTTATCTTTATCATTACCCGTACCTCCTCATCCATTAAAATGCAAAATCAGTGGCGAAGAAATCAGCCCATTGGATGTCTATCGAGCAACACGAAGTCTTGAACCATGACAAGATCATAGATTTAGTTGTTCTTTTGTTTTTATTAAAACCTCACAAATAAACAAAAACAGAAAAAAAGAGAAGCTAATAAATCTTTGGCCAGACTTTCCATGGAACGAGTTCACAATATTTATTCCAGTATAAACCGTATTTTAATCGACATTTTTGATCATCACGATGAGCTCGATGCATTAATAAAGTTAAAAGAAAAAGAAAATAAATATACGGTAGAATATAATGAAAACCACACGGACATGACCAAGCAAAAGCTAACATCAATTCAGGTATATAATGAAAATGTCTTGAAATCGACCAATAACCTGATGCAAGAAGAATACTTTCCGATTGTTTGCCATTGAGTAGAACATATTTGGCTCGAATAATTCGTGCTTGTCGGCCCCAAACTTGACAGAGACCATTTTGTGTTCGAACATCGATCTTTTGTCGATCACAATCGTAATTTATATAAATCGATGTTAGACCAGCAATGATAATAAAGATTGTCAATGGTAAACCGAGATGATTTGGATGTGTAACAAGAAAATAGGATGGCAAAGCATAAAGACCTGACACCCAAACAAGACAACCCCAACATAAATAGAAACCAGCACGATCTACAATAATATCCATGGTTTTCATATAACCTGACTCCCACCAGAAGAATTTTGTTAGATAAATAACCGTCAGTAAACATGTCACGAATGCGCTGTCAGTATAACCATGTAATTCAAATGTTTTCATGCAAAATATAATCGATAGAATTGCCCATGAGAGCATACCATATCGACAATTAGTTATTAATTTAATATCGATATTAAATATTCGAGGATATAATTCAACACCACGATAGAAATCAATAATCCAGTTCGATGATGAACGATGATCATTGGTTGATGGTAAATATTTACCTTTGATCATGACAATAAAACAAAGAATAAATGCAAATGTACTGACAGTTGAAAGAAATTCTTCCCAATGATCGTAAATATATGTTGGCGAAAGATGATTGATCTTTAATAGAATTGTTAGACAAGCAAAAATAAATAATGATATTAAATAATAAATAAAACCATTATTTCGATAGATCGGAATATGTCCAGTATCGGTTATGGGTCCATGATATTCTTCACCGGGCAGAATCATTGTTAAAACAATAGCATAGATTAAAAATCCGAGCATAATCAAAGCTGACGGCCAATGCCATTGAAAATAGAAGAATTGTTCTAGGACTTGTTTCAATGACATTGTTTGTTGAATAAATAATTGCGAGAAAAATTCACTAATCGATCCATGACAATGTGTACATATGTAAACAATCGATCGAATAAAAAATGGACATGTAATACATATTAAAAGTGGAAAAATAGCTTCGGAAAAGAATTTATTATGACCTCGTCGAGAATGAATCGATAGTTGATGTGTTGCATCGAATTTTGTTTTGCGTTTCAGCATGCTTGCGAAAACTAAACGAAATTTCAATTAATCTGCCCTTAAAATAACCTTTAGAAACTTGTATATTGGACTTTTGAATATGATGAAGATAAGAGAAGAATGACGAACGAAGTAATTCAACTGAGATTAAAGTTCATATGAGACGGAAAAAGAAAACTCGACAATAATCTCTTCTACTCAATGAGGATTGGCTAAAAACAGAAATGGAAATGCCGTAGTTCTAGTTTCTTTTTCTTTTAATACGGATGCGCAATAGCTTCAGGGGAAAAGAAAAAGAAAGAAAAGTCTGTTTTATATCTCGATGACAACGCTCTCGGTATTTGTTATACTTACTGATGCGATGTTAAACTTTCGAAAAAATGAATAAATGGATTATTTGAATCTTCTTCTTTTCTTTTCTTTTGAAATAACACGTTTATATGCATACATAGTATTTGAAGAAAAAAAAACAAACGATAGAATAAATAAATATAGAAATAAACCCTCAAAAGAAGAGAAGAAAACACATGCACGGCTATAGTAGAATGTTCACAATCAATGGAATGGAAAATCTTATCGATTCAAGAGAGATTCTTGAAGGTTAATTTGAAAAAAAAGACGACAATTTTGTTTTGATTTATTTACAAATCGGAATATCGATTAACGACTATGATTAGATGATATACTAAAACCACTTGATGTTCGACGATGGCCATTAGCTGGCGTTTGAAAACGAACTTTAGTTTGTTCGGATTCTTGTCGAGTTTTTTCTCGAATTAGTAATTCGACTTGATCATCGTTCGATTGACGAACAAGAGCATAGAACACATTACAATGATCGAGTAGAACGATTCCTGAAATGAATCGATAAATAAATACAATGGATATTTTCGAAATAAGATCTTACGTTTATTAGGTAGTTGTTGTTCGATGCAGTATCGTTCGTGAGTCGATGGATCAAGATTGAATTTTTCAAGAACAGTTTTCAACACTCCAGACGTTCGTTCATTATTTGCAATCTTAACAAAAGAATTAACATCTCGCTGTAAATCGAAAGATGATTTTACTCGAATTTTTTTGTATAATAAATCATTTCGTCCGATGAGATGTACTTTTGCAATTAATGTTTCAATATCAGTCGTATTCATCGTACAATTAGCAACGCTTGTTGCTGGCGATGCTTGTGCTGACATGTAGCCTTGACTTGAGCTTGCATTCGTTGAAAAACAACTTGATATGGACGATGAACGTGAGTGTGCTTTCTTTGTCATGCGTTTTGGTGATGGTTGTGGCTGAGAAAATGATTGAACAGAATTGAGACTGAGCTTGTCAAGCGAAGTTAACGATGGAGTCGAATGCATTGAAACAGAAACTCCCGGTTCGAGATGATGCTGAACCGGAGGAGTTAGTGATTCGAGAGAAGCTTGAGATGCAAATCTAATGTAACCAAAAAAAAATGTTTTTTTCTTTTATTCGAATAGTATAATAGTTTTTATCTTACGCTTTGAGCGGTTTGGATCGATTAGTCGATGAATTTGAATCATCGGAATATTTCTGTGGTTGTGGACTATTATCATTGGGTTCGATTTCACACGAACGTTTCCAACTAATCGAAAATATTGTCTGTGATCGTTAATTATTCAATGAAAAATCTTTTACCTTTGCTCTTCATCATAAGTTTCTATTCTATCGAACCAATTTTTGAAATTATCCATACGATGCAAAGTCGTGTAAGCATTGGCAGCCGATTGAAATAGTTTAATTTGAGCTAAGATTTCGAATTGTTTTCGATGTTTTTCGAAATTAATTAATTTAATTGTCTGTTGATTTGAATCCGTTAAATTTATTGTATTATCATAAGCTGAATCGAGATAAGTCAAATCACTCAAATATAAACCCAAATATGGCACTGTTCCCATCACAATCTATTTACCAAAAAATCAATCGTTTATTTTCTTTTATCTCGAAAGAAGAAAAAAAATCTACTTTCTGCTGAATTCGATCTTTTTTCGATCGATTCTTTCTTCCAATCGTTCCATTCATTGGAATCACATATTTAGCTGTACCTTCCTGGATGATAATAAAAAGACAGACAAACATAAATAAATTTCTAGTTTTCAAACACACATACATTGCATTCCGGTAGAGTCAAGCGTATTTCATCTAATTGCTACAAACAAATATATATATATATATATGTATACATGCATTCATGCAAATTCGATTTCGTTTGCTTTTTGTCTTACTTTATCAAGTATTGCTCGAGCTTGTTTTCGATCGGCACAACTACCGAAAACATCTTTGAGAATATTTAATATTGTTATATGATTTCGATCGAGATAGGACCAAGCTGTTTTCAAACGAAATACACATCCTGATAGAAGTCCGTTCAGTATAGCTGTTAATGATGAGAAATTCTTCAATTGTCGACATTGATATGCAATATCGATCCATTTTTCAATGACACGTGCACGTAACTGATCATTATATTCAACTAGAACAGTTCCAATGACTCGTTTGACAACCGAATTAAATTGTTCAATTGTTTTGTCGACAGTTGATAATTCTCGAATTGTATTTCCATTACGAAATTTACTCGCATTGCCTCCCATTGTTAGACATTCATACGGTAGAACCCGTTTTAATAGATCAGCATCGAGTATGGTCAATTGTTCAGCAAGCATTACATCAGGTAATTCATAGAAATTCATTTGAAGTTGATTCTCAAATGTAAACATATCTGTCGAAGGTAATTTGAATTGTTGTTGATGATGATTATTATTATCATCAACAGCAAGAATATGCTCGAAATCATATTGAAAAATAGTTTCACCTTCAGTAAGAAACCGATTCAACAAACTACGACTTTGCTTTTGTACATCACGATCAGACGAATGTTTTTGAATATAGATTAATGTCGAATATGATGGTGGATCATAGAAATCTTCTTTATAACTTGTTAGAAAACATATCAATGCTAATGAAAGACTCCTAAATATGAACATAGGCAAAAATATAGAAAATATTTTTTGTGTGCACATATTTTACCGCAATGTTTTCTGTCGAACATCTTCGATCATGTCTAATGAAGCTGGTAGAACATCTTGATATCGATTTAATATCGTTTCAATTAACAATTGAGTATTAGTAAATGTTCGATAGGTAGCAAATAGAATTTGCATATGTGTCGAATCTAATTCTCCGTGTTTATCTGTTAAACATTCGACAATACGTTCTAATGTACCAGCTTTTAATTGATAGATTTTGACGGTTGAATATAATAGTTCACCTCGAGTTGTATTCGTCTAAAAGAAATATTCGAAATTCGATTATGGAATTTGAAAACAACAACAACTTTGTCAGGTGTTGATAATGTTTTTTGTGGAATTCGTTTGAAATAAATTTTAAATATTGCATTGTCTTGTTGTTCTTCGGCAACAAGTTGTGGTTGTTGAGTATTCTAGATAAAAATCAAATTAAAAAAACACAACTGCCCATCTCCACCTTTGTCTCGTTCTCTCTCTCTCTCTCTCTCTCTCTTTCTCGTTGTCAATTATCGAAACTACCTTGTCATTAGATTGTCGATGTTTATTCGATGATTTAAATAAGTTATACGTTGAATTGGAAACATTTCTCTCAAGTGTTTGACTCGATTCGATTGATAAACGGTATCGTTGTGTGTTTTTCAAACGTAAACTAACAGGTAGCCGAGCCTTTTCTTTCGATGAATTATACGGTGTCGAGAATGTCGCACGTAAAAGTCGATTCGGTTCGTAGGAATTACTGTATTCGATTTCGTCTACCAACATTCTTGTATTGACACAGAAAAAAGAAAGAATGAAGATAGATAAAAAGCCTACTATCAAACTCGTTTTCATTCTTATCAAAAGATAGTATGCAAATAATTTCAAAGAAGAAGAAGAAGAAGAAGAAGAAGAAAAAGACCTTCGATACGAAACAAAAAATATATTATGAATTTTAACTTACAAATGAACTTTGTTCTAATTGAGAATAGATATTTTGTTGACTATGACTGCGAACGGATGCACAAGGTCGACTTGGTAAAACAATTCGACGAATTGTTCGACGACTTAACGACATTCGAAGAGAATTTTTAACCGAGCAAATCTCGATTCATTAATATACATATACAAACAGACACATTGATTTATATTGACAAGTAGTAGTAGTAGTAGTAGGAGTATAGGAGAAGAGGAAAAGAAAATAATAACAAATCTAATGATGATTCATCGACGAATGGTAATGGATGATCGATTTGTTTCGATAAGCAGACATATTTTGATTAATTATTTGACAGATAATTTCGTTTGATTTCTATATCAAGATAAAAGTAGAGAAAAAAAACAAAATCTAGATTATTATTGTTTGCCTATAGTCTACTGACATCTAGCGACATTAGAGAAACTGCGTACATGTATAATATTCAAATCAAACATTTATTTATTTATTTTCATCTGTCATGTATCTGATAAGCGAAAGAAAAAACAATGAAATATTAATAAAAAAAAGAAGAAGAAGATAAAGTCTGTCTGGTAGGTTTATTCATCTTGATTGATTGTTCTTCGGTGAAAATTGTACTGTATTCTTTTTTGTTGTAAATGAACCTGAAGATGAAGATTCAACAGTATGCATTTGAGATAAACGTGGCGATGAACCACGATTTGTTATTTCTTCACGAGCACGAAGCGATTGTAGCCGATACCAATGATGTTTATCATCGATGACATTCGGATCTGAGAAGAGAAAAAAAAAGTTGTGTTCTTTTTTATGGTTTTTCAAATGTCAAAAACTGGTTACTTTTTAAATCGATGGTGACTTGTCCAAGAAAATCATTCGCTTTAAATCGATCATAATCCCAAACTGTGATTTCAAGTTTTTTATGTTGCAATTCTTCTCGATGTATGTGCCCATACGTAACTGTCTGATCCCATTGAGGATTCAATGTTTTCGTCACATGCTTAATGCGTCGTTTGTTTTCTTGACTAGAATTGCGCACACAACATGATTTTTCTTTTAACGGATAATTACTTACTCTCGTCCCGGAAGTAAATTGATTTTAACGAATGGATCTGAATATCCATTTGTGTCTTTGGGAAGGAGATTTTTTGCTTGAATTATTCGAACATGAAGTTGTTCGTTGTCATTATCGTGTTTGATTTGTATTTCGATTTCTCCTGCATAATTATTCTCTCGAAAATAATTCATCAGCAACACTTGTTGAGGAGATAAATCGACCGACTTCGTTTTTTTCTTCAGGAATTTTAACGACGCAAATGAAAGCGATGATTTTCGTTCGAGTGCCGTCGAATTTCTTCCCATACGTTTCGAATCCGATTTAAGAATGTTCTGCAATGGTATCACACTTTGACTACGTCCGTGTGATATCGAACTATCACCTGTAGCCATGATGCTACTCGTTCGACTTTGTGACGACGAGTGAAAGTATTGTGAGAGACTATCAGTTTCATCTGAATCATTGGAAATCTGCTGTTCAATATTGGTATCGTTTTTTGTGAGTGTTTGCGGTGGTGGTGGTGGTGGTGGTTCAGGATCGGATATGTGCTCAGTTTGTTCAAGGTCGTTGTTGTTATTGTCGATGGGAGCGAATGATGTTCGATCACGAACAATAATTTCGAACTCATTTTGAATTTTATTTACAAGTTCATCGACGAATAAAGCACTCTTACCGCGTAGAGATACGCCACCAAGTTCAAGAACTTCATCACCTAGATAATTCAATATGAATTCTTTGTCTTTTGTTTTTTTTGTTATATTCTAACCTTCGTGAACGATATTTTTTAAAATTTGATAATTTCGATGTTTTCGATCGATATCTACAATACACGCTGTCACTTCCGTACAGTTTGCACTCGAATGGCCGCCTGTTATACGAAAGCCTAAGTCCATAGCAATGCCGTGTCGTGATGGATTAAGAATTAATTTGCTAACAGGAAATGGGTAAGTTATTTCTGTGCTCGTACTCTGTCAGAAAGAAATTTTTTCATTTAACAAAAAACAAATCCGAACGAGATTAGAGGATAAAAAAAACCTTTTGTAATTTGGAAACTACAGTTGATGGATGTTGTTGTTGTTGATGATGATGGTGACTAATCTCATCGGATGAATGAGCTGTTGATGATGAATTGCTTTTTTTCTTGGATTTTTTTCTTAATTTAACTTGTGAACTGAAGTCTTCGGTTGGCGATGTGTTTGTAGTTTGATCTCGACTCTGTTTAATTTGTGGTTCAATTGGTAGATCTTGATAAGTATTATTCCAAATTCGATTCATTGAACCAATGGGATCGTTGAGATCGATTTCTAATAAATCACTTTCGTCATCAAGATTTACCGTTGCAGAAAATGGCACAGCCGGAAGTGTAAAACGTGATTCTGAATTCGTACGACGAATTTGTAATTGATTTGGAACAGACGGTAAATTACGTTTATGACGATTGATTGACGAAACACGCTACGAAAAAAAAAGAAGAAGAAGAAGAATTTATTCGATTAAATAAATTAGATTATCTCTATTTCGAAGTCAATTAATCTCGAAAGAAACTTCTCACGCTAGACTTTTGTCATTACTTGAGTATTTGTTGATAAAGTTCGTTGTAATCGTTTATTATTCGATGAACGATCAAGTATAAGATCAGTTAGATTTTCTCGTATGCACGACGAACGACTTAGACTATTGATTGGTATTGAATATGAAAGACTAGTTGATTCAATCGATGCTGTTGCTGTTGTTGTTAGTGGTGGTAGTGGTGGTGATGGTGAAGATTTGTCGTTTATTGGAGATTCAATTTCCATTTCAAGGATCGTTTCAGAATCGATTGTTGTTTCATGAATTGGTTCACTTGGAAAATGTCGAGATAGATTTGCAATTGTTTCTTCTAATTCTTTAACATGATCACGCTCGTCAACATCTTCATCATCGAGACATTCATCAATTTGATATGTCGATGCAATCGATTCGTTATGTGCTGATGTTTGAAGAACATTCTCGTATGGACTGGGCTCATCATAGAGAAAATCATTGTCATCGATTTCAGTTAGCAATTGTTTCGTGGATGAATTTTGTTCGGAGACAATTTCAGTATTCGTATTTATTTCACATTGATTTTTATTGATTGAAAGTGACTAATCAAGAAAGAAAAACATACGATGTCATTTGGTAAATATAAGAGAGAAAACGTACATGTTGACTTGGTAAAATATGATTGTTAATTGTTTCGACTTCTGATTCAACAAAGTCATTGTCATGTTTTTCTAGTTGACATTGTTGATTGGGTGATTCCGATAAGGGAAACAATTTTTCGGTTTGATCTAACCTAATAAATAAAAATAAGATGAAGAAAAAGAAGCGAGACCTCGACATTTATTTAATAAAGAAAAACAGGACGATGAGATGAAGGAAAAAGTTCGACTATGCTTAGAACAATTTTTTTCTTCACTTGACAGAGAAAAAAGTCAACTTAATCTGCTTACATTTCATTAGAAGATTTTTCTTTTTGTTCATCATTGAGACTACTTGATGACGAAGAAAATGAAGCTGCTGGTGACAATCTTAGCGCCGGTAAAATTGATTGTGGTGGCGGTGGTTGTTGTTGTTCTTCAACAGCTCGTGCCCGTTTTAAAACATTGGCTATGTGTTCTTGTTCTTCACGATTCAAATGACTGAGATCAAGTTCAACAGGAGATTGAATCGAGGGCAAAATTGTTTGAATATTAGCACGCGAACTTCGAAGACTTTCTAAGGAGATCGGTTGCGATAAATAGACAGCTGACGATGACGATTTTCTCGATTCATTAATCGGTGTCGATGAATAGAAATAATGATTCGTCGTATCCGATATAGAATTTGACGATGATGACGACAATGGTGGTGCAAGATCAACTGCCACATCCTGAACCCATTTTTTTAACGAGCTCAACATTTAGTCAGTAGTGATACCTGAATCCATTCAACAAAAATAAGAAATTGCTGTTAATTGAATCGTCTCGTTTTTCGTTTTTTTTTCTTCTCCTTCTTCTTCTCTCGTCCTATTATTGACTACTTACAAGAGAACACATTGAGTATTGTATTCATCTATCTCAATGTTAGAATTTCTTGACGTGCTTTCCTCACTTTTCCGTCCAATATGTCTCTCGGCTTTCTTTTCTCTCTATTCCATTTATGTAACTTACTTGTTCTCTTTACTAAACCACATTTCATCTCTTTCTCTCTCTCTCTCTTTGTCTGGTAATGAATGCTACATTTTTTGCAATCAACTAAGAGAAGAGAAGAGAAGAGAAGGGAAGAAAAAAAGAATGCTTGTCAAAGAAAAATCCGGAGAGAATTCTCTTGTTCGATCTTCAATAACAGTTTCCTGTCTATTAACAATTACAATAAGAGAAAGACTGATGAATAACTACTCAATTTAATATTGAATGTTTCTTTTGTGTTTTTAAGTTTAGTTTAGGTTAGATTAGATTCTTTTTGTTTTCGTATCTCTCTTTAAATTACATCAGTTTACATGTACATATACATAATATATATATATATCGAACAAAAACGAAAGTACACACATCAAAAGACAAAGATACTTGTTCTTTCATTAAAAAAAGAAAAAGATTTTTTTTATCTTTTATATAACTACAAAAAAAAGAGACGAGACAATTGGTGTCTTGTGTTGTTTTGGTTTTCATTCGAAAATTGAGAGAATAATTTAGCTAAAAGATTGCATCGAGCCAAAAGAAAATCCACGTCGTTTCTCTCTCTGTGTGCATTATATTGGTTTTTTTTCTAGGCTAGTATTTGGAATAAGACTACACAGAAAAAAAAAGTAAACGAAGATTTGTTAATTATTCATAAGAGAAAGAATTTCTATTTCCTACTGATTTTGATCGTGTATAATACGAATGTGTCGGAAATGAATTAGAATTTGCTGTCAAAGGAGATTTGTTACGTTGTGAAGATTTTAAAACAACGGCTGATATCGGATGACGATTATCGCTATCCGATACAGTCAATGTTGAATTGACATTTGATGCAATATAATGATTCGTCGGATAGATTGCTCTAGAAACAGAAGAAGAAGACGAATATAAAAATAAATTTCTTCATGCAAATAGTAATAATAATAATAATAATAATAGTTTTCATCGAAATTTGGTTGATTACCCAAGACATTTCCTTTTCTAATAAAAGAACTCAACGAGCGGACAGAGAGAAGAGAAAAAAAAGGAATAGCAAAACTTTACATACGTTTTCATCATAGATGGAGCTGATGAAATATATGAACGAGGTTTTCGTGTCGAAGAATTTGTTACAGGTGCGTAAGTTCGACGAAGATCGTGCGTCGGGTGTTGAGCTGATCGTTGTTTCGGTGAGTCGAATCTATTTGAAAGAGAAAATCAACATAATTCATCATCGGACTCGAGAAACATGGGCAAATCATGCAGATTAACAAGCAAATATTGTTGTTGTTTTTTGTATGTCTACCTCAGCATCATTTTCTTTGTACACTTAGCACAAATGAATTTATTCATGATCAGATATTGACTATTGACTGATTTCAAACAAAATCTACATCTAAATTAGCATGAGGACATTTTTTTCCGGTTCGATGGGACTTATATAAGAATGAGTTCGATGACGAGAGTATTTGTTGACTTACGCTAAACTCGATGTGACATTGGCGGCATTTGGAGAGGATGTTGATGGATGATGATGATGCATACGACGTGCTTTTATTTCGTTTAATCGATCGCCTTGAGTTATTTCCCCTTCTTTCTCTTCCTACAATCAAATTTCTGTCATTTGAGAAAGCTCTCAAAAACATAATCGAATAGACGAACTTCAGTATTCGTATCACGATATTGATTGGAATGATTTGGTTCGAGCGCTGACATTCCGGCAAATCCGGACATGTAACGCGGCCGATCTTTGATTCGATAGGTATCGCCTAATGACCAAAGCCAGGCTTGTTTTCTGTTTGAAAACACAAAACGAGAATCAACTATTTACAACTCGACAATCATAAAATTCATACTCCTCGAGAAAATTCTGTTGAGGGCCAATAACCGAACCAGGTCGGCAAATTCTCAGCCAGGCGATCGCTTCAGCAGCTGTAAATTTATGATGTTTCATCATATACGCTCCGATTAACGTACCCGTTCGACCCAATCCCGCTGAAAGAAAGAAAACTTTCCAAGAGAAAAGCTCCTTAAGTCTTGTTCTTTACCTTTGCAATGAACAGCAATAGCCCCTTTAGCTTGTTCGGCTATATTCAAAAATTTCAATGCAATCGTGTCACTTGGCGTACTACCATCAGGAAAGAAAAGATCGTGATGTTCGAAATTCGCGTCCGTAAAACGTTTGGCATCGTAGATTTTTTTATTCAAACGAACAATTGTCGTTACATTACGTTTTCGAAAATACGTAAAATACGCTTCGGGTGCGTGTAATGGATACCCCTGGAATTAAACGAGAATTTAATTAAGCAGAAAGAAAAAAAATGTGAATATTAAATGTTTACATTTTCAATTTTACTCTTTGCATGTGGACCTGAGAAAGCGAGTAATTTACGAGGAATAATCCAATTCAAATCTCCATTTTCAACTTTCTATTAAAAAAAAGACCAAATTGTTTTGTTAGTTCAATTCGAATTTTACTTCGTAATGTTCGTATTCATCAAGATTGAAATTCTCGAAATCGAAAAATCCATGAAGAATTGCCTAGAAACGATCGATTTATATCAATTAAATTTGTTCATCCAATGAACTAACCTTGTACAAGCCTTGTAATGTGTCGAGTAAAGTTAAATTATACGATGATGAACCGAGTGATGCATCTCGAAATGGAAGAAATGGATGTGCAGCATTAATACCGCTTATCAATGGTTTATACGCTTCTTCAGGAGTTCGTTTGAGGTGAATAAGCTAAAAGATAGAAGGTATCTCATCACATGTCTATCGTAAAACTTTCAAGGTCAAGGACGAAACAAAGTCTGTTCGACGACTTACTGAATAAGCAGCAATTAAAAAGGCAGCATTAGCACGTTTTTTCGGGTCGAATGATGTGTAATGTATAATTCGTTTATGTAATAAACTTGGACTCTAAATATCGAATTAGTGAGAGAAAACAAATTGATGTTTTTCATTTGCTTACATTGAATTTTTTATTAAGCTTTGTACAGTAACGATAGACAACAGCTAAATTGAGTGGACCAAAGTCTGCGTAGAAACTTCAAAGAGAAAATTCGAATAAGTTCAAACAAGTGAATTCAATTCATTACTTTTCATAAACAAAATCGTCATCGATAGAAAAATAATGTGTATGGACGGTTGATCTCGGTCGAATACGTAATGTCGCAAAATAGAGTCGATCTTTGATGATTTCAGATGCGCTACCGATGATTTCGGTTTCGCTTCCGACACCAAGTCCAACATTGCCATCGGTCATTGATTGAGAAAATTGAATTGTTTTGTTTTTGTCGAAATAAGAAAACAAATACACGAATTGATAAAAAAAAAACAACGCACAACAATGAAATGAAATTCCAAACGGAAGACTAGAACAAAAAAACAACGACGATGAAATAGATCGAACACGAAAAAACAATCGATCGATGCTGTTTTACCTGGACGAAAAAGAAGAGAAAACAAAACAAAAACTAAACGAGAGAAGGTGTATATGTATCGATAATCAATCGATTCTAATTGTCCTGTCTTAAGGAAACAAGAGAAAGACAAGCAACGAACGAATCAGCAGTCGTTGTTAAGCGCCATTAACCATGCAAATGGTCTCTTTTTTCGTCTCGTTTTAGAAGAAAATATCGTTCTATTAACGAGAAATATTCATTCTAATCAATCAAAATCGAAATTCTGATTGTTTGTTTATTTGTCATTGATCAAGTCTTTTGAAAGCACACGACTTGATAGATGTCAGTAAATGTTCATTCGAGATGTCGTTATGTACGTTGCTATGCGGCATGAATTATGTTGGTTACAAGGCAACCGAGCAATTTATTTTTACAAAAGCAAACGAATCAAGAAACACGTTGCCAATATGGGAAAAGATTATTATCAAACTCTTCAATTAACTCGAAGTGCAAAAGATAGTGATATAAAAGCAGCGTACGAGCTTTTTTTTTGTGGTGCTGTTCTTGTTATTGATCGGTTTGTTTTGAATTAGATATCGACGATTAGCTTTGAAATATCATCCAGTTAAAAATACGAATGATCATAACGCACAAAGCAAATTCAACGATCTAGCCGAAGCGTACGAAGTACTCAGTGATCGTATGTGAATGTTTCTTGTCGAGAGTTTTTTTGTTTTTCATGTGATGTGTAGATAAAAGACGAGCAATTTATGATCAATATAGTGACGAAGGATTGAAAAGTGGTGTACCAATCGGACCGAATAATGAATGGAATGAAGGATATACATTTCATGGAAATGCAGATAAAATTTTTCGAGATTTTTTCGGCGGTGATAATCCATTTTCTGGTAAATGAAAGGAGAAAGTTCGATTTCAGTTGAATTTTTCGATTTCAATTTAGAATTTTATGCAAGTGCTGATCAAGATCGAAATCTTGGCTTCGGTGGTTTAGATGGTCGTGGCCGAAAGAAACAAGACGCACCGATTGTTCGCGATCTTTTACTTTCGTTAGAAGATTGTTATCATGGTGCAGTTAAGAAAATCAAAATTAGTCGACGAGTACGAATGAAATTCTTGTTAAATGAACTTGTTTTTTGTTACTATTGTTGGGTAGGTTATGAATGATGATGGCATAACATCGAGTATTCGTGAGAAAATCCTTTCGATTACAGTTAAACGTGGTTGGTTACCAGGCACGAAAGTAACATTCGAAGGCGAAGGTGATCAAGGTCCGAATAATATTCCGGCTGATCTCGTTTTTACTGTCAAAGATAAACCACATACACATTTTCGACGTGAAAATGCTGATTTGATCTATACGGCAAAGATTAGTCTCGGACAAGCTTTGACAGGCACAACGTTACACATCGAACATCTCGATGGACGAAAACTCGATATACCTATCAATGAAATCGTCAAGTAGGCGAAAGAGGAGACGATTTCTTTCTTTGTTTCTAATTTTTGTTTGTTTTATTTTAGACCGGGATATAAAAAACGAATACCCGGTCAAGGCATGCCTTTTATGTTAAATCCTGATAAATTTGGTGATATGATTATTGAATTCGATGTTGAATATCCAAGTGGTTTAAATTCGGATCAGAAATTATACATTAAAGAAGCATTAATCAATAATGTGAATAATAAAAAACAACAACAACATCATCACAATCAAACCCGAAAGAAGCCTGTAAACGATGAGGACTAAAAACTAGAAAGAATACGAACGAAGAAGAATAAGAATCTCTTTTTGTCTTTTTCTTTTTTTCTTTATTTTAATTTTAAAATTACATTTCAATAAATCTGAAGTTTAATATTCAATTCCAAATGTACGAAAAGCACTTGCTAATGTCCAAAGAGGACCAACAGCGAGAAATTGTAAATCTTCGAAGAACGACGGCTTTTTGCCTTCGACATTATGGCCATAAAATTGTCCGATCCAAGCGAGAACAAAAACGAGTAATGAAAGTCGAAAGATTGGCAAACGTTTCTTTTCAGCTGTTGCTAAGATTACAAAAGCTAGGAGAATAATTCCTGTCATAACGACGGCCATTTTCGTTGATAAACGATAGTAAAATGCTAAGATCGGTCCGACAGCTGTCATTGGAATGAAATGACTGAATAGATTTCCAACATTTTGTCGAACGAATTTCGGCAATGGGATCGACCAAAGAAAACCGAGAACTGTAAATGCTATTGTTGGCACGCAGATTTTATGAATCAGGATGTTCGTTGGATTTTGATGTGAGACAGAGTATTCGTCGAGCCATGAATATAATTCGCTTGAATTTGCCATGTTTGACTGTGAATAAAACGAATAAATAAAGAAAGAAAACGAGTTTATATACGGTTTTTGTTTTTTTTGTATCTTATCGAGCGAGAATGCCCTTTATCTGTTTATTTTATGAAAAAAAAGAGAAAGAACTATTCGTATTTTATAGCACAAGGTGAAAAGTTATCTTAAACTTGGTTTTGGTTCGATTTCATTTGTCATAAATCCGAACTCGAACGATGATCACACTGAAAAACGATCGCATTAACAAGAGCGAAAATAAATGTTTTCAATGCTTGAAGTTTAGATTTGGCAAGAAGTTCTAAAATCTCTTGACAATAAATACGTCCTTGATAATTACACGTTAGTTTTCTCCAGAATTTCTCAATGGTTGACAATCGTTCATATTGAAATGTAAATAGAACTTCAAGTGATTGAATAACTGTCGATGAAAGATCGGTCGAGAAATTCTTTCGGTCAGTTTCTTGAAGTAAACGATGCGGAAGGAAACGTCGTTGATTTTTCAATGTTTCATAAAGATTCGTATTTTTCCTCGTCATTGCAATTAAACTTAATAAACGAGACCAACCATAACCAAACGCACGTTCAATATTCGATGGTAACAGATCGAATTTCGTTTGTATTAATGGTAAAGCTTCGTCGATCGAAGCTTTGTATGCTCGCCACAATGGCCCGAGATAATCTTGATCCAGACTTTCATCATTAAATTTCGTTTGAATTCGTTGAAGATGAGTGAAAAACGTTCGCCATTGCTTCATTGCATTGGGCACCTGTTGATAACATTCGTTTGAAGTAACGCAGAAATTTTCACGACGAATTATTTCAAATTTGTTTTTGCCTAAAAGACCCACGTCAACGGCAGCGAGAAAGGGGATAATTGAAAGATAATAATTTCCCGATGCCCACCAACTAGAAACGGATATGTTCAATGAACCATTGGAAAATAAACGATTCGATTGATATTGCCAAGAGAATTGTGACGGAAGACCGAACAGGATATTCGATGCATTTGATACCGAACAAAATGGCATCAATGGATTAGTAATTGAAATTAGAATTTTATATAAACCAAGACGATGAGAATATAACCAAGGATCAATAATATACGAATCATTTACTATCGGATATTCATCTAAACTCGACGGTACACTGTTCCACAACGACGGATAAACAATCGAATCCGTTTGTGAACAATTACGTGCATAAACAAACAACAAGTTCGAGAACAAAATGAATTGTACTAAAAACATGGTCGTTGTATCTATTTTTTTCCCTTTGTCTAGGATCGCCTAGAATATAGCAAACAAAAAAGATGTATATTATTGATATGAACGATCAATTATCTCAGACATAGTTTGACGATAAATTCAATGACATAAGATGTGTTTGGTGATTGATATGACCTCGAGAGGTTAACGAGTATGTGTATACTCTAAATACATATAACGTAGAGAATACATATACATATAGGTCAAAGAAATTTGTGAATGTTTTTATCGAAAATAAAAATGTGAGTAAAATACTGTATGAACCTACTTCGGATTAGTTCAAAGGTCGTTTGAATTACTCGAGAAGATTTTCCACTAAATAAGAAGAAAAAGTATGAAAATCATGCTTATTGTTATCGTCGACAGACGAAATGTAGACAAACAAAAATATATATACGCACATCTATTTTAGCGAAGGAAGAACGAAATTTTAAAAGTTCCAATCAATTTGTTGCTATGGAAGATGATCGAAAAATCAAATAAAATAACTATAAACCATGACAATCAATGATGATTTAACATATATAAACGATATTGATCTATTAAAATTTCATTTAAAATGTCAACGAGAACAATTAACTCGAAAGCTCAATCAATTCATTCAACTCGATTTAGCCTATAAAGATTTTCTTAATCGACATGACTATGAACAACTTAAAAATCAATACGATCTTCTCGAACAACAAACAACTCATCTTCGCAATGAATATCAACATTTAGGACATGCATGTTTATATTTAATCAATAAAACGCATGATCTAATCGAAGAACGAAATTTCTATGCCAATCAATGGAAAAAACATCGAGTGTGTTTAACACCGCGGCCCGATTGGCAAAAAGTTGAGAATATTATTGATGGTCGACGAGAACGATGGACAAGTTTAGCAACGGGCCGATCAAGTGACGAATTGATGAATATTCTTATTGAAGAAATTCCGAATGGTAATGAACGAAACTCGACGAATGAGCCTGAATGTTTTTCTGGACTCGGCGATGATTCATCGGTGTTACCCTTTTTACGTACAATGAAATATACGAAAATTATCAATAGAAAAATGCAACGACGAATAACAGGAATCTTAATCAACGAGATTTGGACAGAGAAAATATGTGAACCGAATAGACAACGACAAACATTGGCTGAATATGTTGCAAATTATATGGAAAAACGTTTTGATTCGAAAACAATCGCAATTGAAATCGGTTATAATCTTCGTGATGCTTGTCAACGCTATCGAAATAGTCGACAGATTAATCTCTTTTGGGGAATATTAACAGGACAAATCGAAGAAATGGTCTATCATCATCAAATGAAATCCATATGTCAACTATTTCAACATTTCATTCAAATGAAAAACTATTTCTCGAGAAAAAATTCGTCGTCAGAAAATGTTGAAGCTCGTCGAGCGATTGTTAATTCACCACATAGTCCCCAATCGACTCTCTCATTTCAATTTTATCCTGAAATATCCACGGATAATAATTATTTTCTAACCGACGAACAATTTATTCAATCATTAAAATTTCTCTATCCCGATAAAACTCAATTGCAAATCGATCAGTTATTTCACTCGGCTAAAATCGATGTTCAATCTGTTGATCCAACCATCGATTTCAGTCTTTTATTCCTCGAAGATACCGATGGTCAATACGATGAATTTCTCTCGGTATTTGTTCAGCAATTAGCCGATGAAAAACTCGCCTATATCGAACAAATCAAACAGATTCTCCTCGGTCTACCTCTTGTTACAGTCTCACAATTCTGTCGTGCTATCGACATGATCGATCCGACGATCCCGTCGAACGAACTTCAACGATATGTTCAATGGATCTTTCAATCGAATGAATCGAAACAAACGATTGATTTCGAAGATTTATTAAGACGCTTAGAAAATTGTGCGTGTTTTAAACATTATACAAAAAAATGAAAAAAAACCGAAGACAGTCTGTTTATACATGTCGAATATCGTTTTCTAAACTGTAGATCTTCGATTTCAATTGATTTAATTCGCCTTGCATTTCTTTCGAACGAACAGCTGTCTCTTTCACATGTTGAAGAACATCGATTTCATCCGAATTACCCGTTAAACCAACAGTTACCTAGAGAAAGAAGACAAAAATCGTACTAAAGAAATCGTTGGTTTTATTCGTACGCGGAAGAGTTGTTTTTCGACGTATTTCAATTTTTGTCTTAACATTTTAATATCAGTCTTAAAACCTTCGATTTCCATATTACGACGACGTTCTAATTCTTTAAAACGTTCATTCGATAGATTCAACCGTCGACTCATTTTCTCCGATCGGTCCTAAATTCACATTAAATTCTTTCTTCTCTCGTCAATCATCAAACTAACTTTGTAGATTTCTCGTGTCACATCTCCTTCTTCTCGAATCTTGCACAATTGTTCTTCCAATGAAATCACTTGATTTCGATACATTTCCGATAGTTTATGCGTTTGAACATGTTGCTGTTCGAGTGCGTGAATTTCATCTTCGTATTTCTTTTTCTCCTCTTCGAAATACGCATTTTCTTGTAAAAGCAACGAAGCTGCTGTCGATGTGTTTTGTCCGACATGGTGCGATGAATTGAGAAAGAGTATTTCATCGTCTTTACGTTGTTCGTGAGCATTTGTCTTGTCGAGTTCTTGTAAAAGTTGATCTTTCTCTGTTAGCCATTGTTTTTCCGCATGACGTAGTTCGAATTTGGATTCGATGACGTCTTTAGTCGATTCGTGAAGAAGATTTTGCATTTGAACGAGTTTTTCTTGTGTTGATTTCAAACGTTCTTCGTCGCGTTTACGTTGAATATCGTATTCTTCGATGCGAATACGACGATCTTCGAGTAGAGATTCGATTTGTTCTTTGGCTAATTTGGTTTGTTCTTCGAGTTGAGCTTGAAGTGCTTCGATTTGCAATGCTAATGTTTCGTTATCACGAATCTGAGGCGTTGAATTCGACGATTTTTTCTCGATAATTTCTTCTGAACAAACAAAAAATGAGAAAACTGACAAAAGGAAAATGTGTTTTCTACTTGATTGTGAGCCTGATCGTTGTTCATTGACGACAACAGGCGAGATTTTTTGTGGAACAATACCAACACCTGGTGGTTCTTTGACGAAATAAGTGATTTCTTCTTCACTCACGCCGCAAAGATTCAATAGACGATTGATTTTCTTTCGGTCTTGCAATTCTTGTATCTAGACAAAATCGACTCGATTTAAATGAAGCAACTTGGCTTTTTTACTTTAAGTCGATCGTTTTCGGCATAGAGTCGAAGGACTTGTTCTCGTTCTTGAAACAAATAGATTTGCAAATCACTGATAGCCTTTTGTAATTCGACGATTTCGCTTTCTCGTTTGCGCAATTCCCATTCGAGTTTGTGTTTTTCTTCGAATGCAAGTTTGCATCGATCGAGTTTCTGCATTAAGTCATCTCGTTCATTATCGTATTGAGCAATTTTTCGTCGATAGAACTCTAATAATTCTCGAGATGGACGTAGATAACCTAGATAAAGACGAAAAAAAACAATGAAATTGATCGATCGAAGGCGCAAACCAAGTCGTTCTTCGATTGTCGGTATTCCTGAGCCATTTTTAATGGTGACTTTTTTCGTTGTCTTCGGCGAGGCGGTTCGAGGCATCGGCGATTAAAGAAAAAAGAAATGAGAACAAACGGATAATCGCCATTGATTCTCGATGAGAGATGTCATGGAAACGAACAATTCATTTTCTTCGATTGAAAATCCAGCAAAAGTTTATTTTTCAGAGAAAGAAAAAAACATTTTCCTGTTTTATTTTTATTGTTTTTCAATTCGATTTTTCTTTTGAACTGACCTGACCTCGTGCTCTCCGATTGGTTCATATCAATGACTCATGAGTCACAAAGAACGGACAAACTATCACACGAAAAAAAGAGACAAAAAATATTTGCTTATCATCAACGACAAAGATGAACAATTATTATACAAATAATGACAGTCGTTTAAATGATGTTCGAACAGCGATTAATCAATTGAGCTCCGACGAGTTAAATCGACTAATGGTCAATGAAGATGAACTAATTAAATTCATTCAAAATCTACCTGCTGTATGTTTCTAATCGATTGAATTCGATTCGATTTGTTTCTTTCGTATTCTAGATTCAAGAAATCGAAACAAAAAAAGAACAATTAAAACAAAGTAATCAAGTGTTAGCTTGCAATAATCTTGAAAGACAACCGACGTTAAACGAAGAAAAACGAAAACTCATTCAAATGCATGAAGAACTTGCGAAACTAAGAGAAGAATATCGAAATATTCGAGGACAATACGGTAGAAGATTTTGAAAATCAGACAATTCGTTGACTATTGATCGTTGTTTTCAGATGATCAAGTGGCCGAAAACAATCCGGAGATGATTGATGCTCTTCTACAGACGACTGCAGCCGATCGGGAACGTATAACTGAAGTATTTTTCTGGAAAATGAAATCAGCGAAGAAGAAAAAGTTGTTTTTGTTTTCGATTTTAGCAAAGAGCTGAAGACTTTTTCTATGGAACGAAATCTGAAGATGAAGTAACCACGTTCGAACGTAATTTTATCGAAGAACGAAAACAAGCACATGAATTGAAAATAAAAGCCGAGAAATTTCATGAACTCATGCAAATGTCTCAAGCAACATCGTACTTAAGTTCAAGTCAACCCTTCCGCAATTTCCGCTAAATCTTTTTTCTTTCTTTTCCGCAATCGTTTTCTTTTCAAATAAATTTCAACTGCCGAATATCGAGAATTTAAGGCAATTTGATTCTATTTTTCGTTTGTTCTAGATTAATCATGATAGAATTTCGACGTGAACAAGAAGCGGATCGAAGTGAAGTCTATCGAATACATGCAGATGCGTTCGCACGAAATGACGAAGCTGATTTAGTCGACAAATTGAGACACAACAAACAATTCAATCCGGAACTTTCATTTGTTGTTTTAAAAGACAGACAAATTGTTGGACATATTCTATTTACTCCGATTGAAATCCAAGGAAAGTCAATATCGAGTTTAGCACTTGCGCCAATATCAATTCGAAAAGAGTGGCAAAATCAAGGACTGGGCAGTCAATTGATTCAGTATGCTCTGAACGAGATTAAGATCAAAGGTTTTCAATCGGTTGTTGTTCTTGGTCATGAGAATTTCTATCCGAAATTCGGTTTTGTACCGGCGAAACAGTTTCATATTCGGCCGCCGTTTAATCTTGAGAATGAAAATTGTTTTATGGTACTTGAGTTAGTGCCAGGAGCGATACCGAAAGATGAGAGTCAAGGAGTCGTGCAATATTTACCTGAATTTGGTTTATGAAAAAAATGCAATGCTTGTTTTTTAGATTGTTGATACGAAATGCCAGGAACCAAACGGTTGGTTGATCGATTTGGTTTGAGTTTTTGAGATTTACTTTGTTTAGTTCATCGAAAGTTTTGTCATACAATGAACAAGATGACGACGATGATGGTAGAGATTTGCACGAGTTCTTTTTTTGTTATAAAAAATTTAATTCATTGTTTAGATTTTATTCCTACGAAAAAAGTCGACTGTAAACCAGCACCACCGCCGCCACACTCAAAACCAGAACCAGTTAGTGAATCATCGACGTCTAGTCATGATACGAAATGTTCAGATGTTGAAGAACAAAATGAGAATTCATCACCCGAAAGTTCACATGACGATACAGAAGAAGAATCTTCATCTATTCATTTAGAAAAACCAGTGATTCCACCAGTCACTACTAGTAAAATTTCAATAATTATTTATCATTAAAAACTCTTCGATCTGTTTTCAGCTCGTCGACATTCATCGGTTCCGCTAGGTTTTCCTACGAGTAAGATCAATATTCCATCACCGCATGTGTCTCGTGTTGGTTTATCTCGTAAATCTCTTCCTGCTAAATCTCTACATCCTAATCTCGTATCACGTGTTCATCCTGATTGATTGATAATTCTTATTGTGTTTTTTGTTGTTATTGTACAAATGAAATAGATTTAATTCTCGTTTTCTTTTCAGATAAATGTCATGGATGAAAATATTGAAATTGATTCAACAACAATTAAATTTCTCATTCATTATCAACAACAAGCAACTGTCATCTATTTACCAATAAATCTATCCTTGGATACATTCTATCATAATTTATGTTCAATTTGTCAATTAAATTTAACTAATCCACCTCAATTTACAATAAAATGGCTTGACGAGTCTCTTGATGCCATAACACTCTCATCACAACGAGAATTAAATACTGCTATACGTTTATATCAGAAAAATACCGATAAAGAACTGCATATTCATGTATTTCCCAATCGACCTGAAGAGCCCGGCCTATTGTGTCCCGGCGAAGATCCGTTAATTTATCGACGTGGTGCACGTCGATGGAAAAAACTCTATTTAATCAATGGACATCGTTATCAACCGAAACGATTCAGTACAACAGCATCATGTACTGTTTGCAATGATCGTCTTTGGGGTCTCGGTCGGCAAGGTTACAAATGTCTCGATTGTCGTGTTCTTGTTCATAAACGTTGTGTTAAACAATTGCGTATTGTTTGCGGTACAACAATATCACCGCAACATAGCAAATTAATGGATACCAATGGTCGACATCCTGTTGCTGGAAGTACAAACAATGGTTATCACGAACAAATCGATCGACATCGACCATCGGGCGCAAGTGTTATGAATGGCAAAGATCCGATGACGAAACAAAAAATGTCGAATATCGCCGAGCCAGGTCCATTGAGACGTGCACAAGGCATAACTGATCTCATCGATGATTCGAATAGTTATCTCGAGGTTAGTAGTGATATGCCTCAAACAAATTCGAATGCATCTGCTATAAGTCTACAAGATTTCGAATTACTCAAAGTAATCGGTCGTGGTTCGTATGCGAAAGTTTTTCTCGCTGAATATCGTCCACGAAATGGTCTCGTTAATCAACAAGCTGGACGTTTATATGCAATGAAAGTTATCAAAAAATCGATTGTCAACGATGATGAAGACATAGATTGGATTCAATGTGAAAAGAATGTCTTCGAAAAAGCCACGAATCATCCATTTCTCGTCGGTTTACATTCGTGTTTTCAAACGATTTCACGTTTATTTTTCGTCATCGAATTTGTTACTGGCGGCGATTTAATGTATCACATGCAACGACAACGAAAATTGCCGGAATCAAGTGCTCGATTCTACGCCGCAGAAATCACCATTGCTCTACATTTTCTTCATGAACACGGAGTTATCTATCGAGATTTGAAATTAGACAATGTTCTGCTCGATGCTGATGGACATATTAAATTAACTGATTACGGCATGTGTAAGGAAGGATTGGATTTCAAACGTGACGAACGTACGAGTACATTTTGCGGTACACCGAATTATCTCGCGCCGGAAATGCTGAGAAATCATGATTATAATTTCAGTGTCGATTGGTGGGCACTCGGTGTTTTAATGTTTGAGATGATGGCTGGCCGATCACCATTTGAAATCGTTGGTTCAGCTGAAAATCCGGATTTGAATACTGAAGATCGTCTGTTTCAAGTTATTCTCGAGCAACCTATTCGTATACCACGTTCGTTAACTGTCCGAGCGAAGAACGTCCTCGAAGGTTTTCTCAATAAAGATCCGCGAAATCGTCTCGGCTGCCGTTATGATCCCGTCTTAGGTTGTCGAGCCGGCTTTCAAGACATATGTTTACATCCATTTTTTCATCCGGCTATCGATTGGCAACGTTTAGAATCGAAACAAATCGTTCCACCTTATAAACCAATTATAACCGAAGAAAAAGATCTCTCACATTTCGATCCACAATTTACAAACGAAGATGTTGTTCTTACGCCTGAAGACGAACAAACACTCGCACGTATTCAACAATCGGAATTCGAAGGTTTCGAATATATTAATCCTTTAATTATGACTGTTGAAGGCAATGTTTAATATACACGTATATACCGTCCAGTTTAATCGCAATATTTAATCTTATGTAGTCGAATCTCATCTTTCTTCTCTTTTTTTTTCTCTTTGTGTATGTTTTTGTATAAACCAATGACAATCATCGAAATAAAAACACACGCTAGAAGTAGAATGAACAAAAAACACGCTTAAAACAGTTCGTTTTTTTTGTTATATTAAAGGCAAAGGAAACGCTGTCGGCTGAATTCGAGACCATAGTTGCGGTTTTAATAATCGTATAACTAATCGACGAAATTCAGCGAATGTTATCAGATAAATTAGAAATGATAGTGTATGATATGTATAAAGTAACGAATCGAACAGATACAAAACAGGTTCACTTGTTGTTTTGTAAAAAAACGCATAGAATATCGTTGCTGGTATAGTCATGATTAAGAACAGACAAGTGGTGATGACAAGTGTAATCGTGATTGCTCGATGTTGAATACGTAGATGTGAAAGAGTCACATTCTGATGTAAATGAATTAAATGATAGAGAACACCACTATTAAATATAACCATGAGAATAAATGGTAGACAATTGTACAATGCAAGATTAACATAATCCCAATACGGATAGATTTGATAGAACATCGATTGTGGATTGATTGTACCATTGAAATTTTTATAGCAAGCAAACAAAAAGAAATGACCATTGATGAGAATGAAGACGAGAATTATACAAATGATAATACGAAGAACATTTTGAGGACGTGTAATCCATGTTTGATGCGGCCGACTGAGAGATAAATATCGATCGAGACAAATGAATACGCGTAGCCAAGCTGAAACTTGCGAAGTAAAATAATTGAGAAATGAAAATATTTTACAAAGAAATATTGAATAACGTTGAAGAGAAAATTGATGAAAACCAAAGAGATAATGATCAAGATTCCAACCGTATAACATTAATATATCAAATATAGCAATCGTACGCATATAGTAAATTGTTGGTCGTGTTGTCGTATTTTTAAATGTCGATTGACAAAGAAGTATCAATGTAAATGAATTAAAAAATGTTCCAGCTATGACAAGTATCAATGGATAATAAATAGCAAATAGATGTTTTGTTTCATCAAAAGATTCTATCGATATATTCAACATGTTCCTATGACGTATTTTTTTTCTGTTGTTTTATATCTTTTCTATTTTCCTCGTTTGTTATGCACATGCATTAACAGCAGTAGGCCACAGTTCATCAAACCGAAAGATCAGTTCATCAATGAATAAAAAAACAAACAATAATAACAAGAAGAATTTTTCTCGTGTTTTACATATTAATCTTTGATGAAATTTGTTGTTGTTGTTGTTGTTGTTTCAAACACAAAGATAGAGACTCTCTTATTTTTTTTATTATTATTTACAAATCAACGAAGAACATTAAGATTAACATCTCGTTGAGCATCGATTAAGACTGATGTTGTCGAACGTTTCGAACGTTTGAGTTCTTCATGATAAATTCGCCGTAGAATTTGAAATGCTTCGAGATTTGCATATGGCATTTGTGTTAATGGATCGAAATATTGCGCTGGCATGCCAGTTATTGGACATAAACGACGACGATGACATTGTTCTCTCGAGTTTAATTTCGAAACTAGATCATTATACGTTTGAACATGTGTAAATGAAATAAACGTTCGTGAACATCGTTCAGCAATCGATTCACCATCGAGAAGATCATTCCATTGATCATTAGGCTCGTTCACAATTGTCATCGAACTCGTACATATTCGCGGACATTCTTGAATTAGCTTCATGCGTTTCGTTTCTTTCTTTTTCATTTCAATTTGTTGATAGGCTTCTAAAGATTCAAGATTGATTTCTTCGGTTATTTTCGCTTCTTCGAGCAGTTCTTCTTGAGTTAATCGTCGAATTTCACCCGTATTTCGTAATGATGCAATGCCTTTTAAATAGGTGCGACGTTCTTGACGTTCTTGTTGACGTTTTTCGAGTTCAACACGCTTGACACTCGTGGATTTACGAAGAGTTTTAGCTTCTGAAATAACAAAATGAAATTATTTTTCGATTGATAAAAGACATTGGATAATTTACCAATTTTGGGAGCATGAGCTTTCTTTTGCTGTAAACGAGTCTGTCGAGCTTCGTTTGTTTGCTCTTGTTCTTCTCGTTTTTGAGCTTTTAACTGTGAATTTAAAAACAAAACGAAATGAATGAATGAAAGAAAAAAACTAAATCAAACGAATCATTTACATCTTGTTGAAGACTTTTTGCTTGATAGACGATTTTTTTCTTTCGACGTTTACTTGTTTCACCGTCTTCATCATCACTTTCACGTTTTTTTGTTGAATCATTTTGATTTTCATCATTTTCATCTTGTTGTTGTTGTTGTTCTTGATCGTCTTGATCGAAATCCGAATCGACAACATCTTCTTCAGATTCTTCCGAACGATAATCATTATCTTCTTCTTCCTAAATTATCAAATCATGAAAACAAACCTATGTATTTACAAAAACTATTCTCTCATACGTCGACAAAACCACCATAGGCTGTTCCATAGAATTCATCATCAGGATCTTCTTGCTGTTCTAATAAACGTTTCAAACGATTTCCAGCTGTTTGACGACGTTCTCGTTCGGTCGTATTTGACATGTTCAACTCAATTCAATTTCTCTATTGTATTTATGTGTCCTTTTCTTCTTCTTCTTTTCGTCGATATCAATGGGTAAAATTTGGATTTAAATTCCATCAATGACATCTATCATGTTCGATTGGCTCGAAAATTTCTTTTCCGAACGAACACTAACAAGTGAATTTAGTTTTCACACAATAGATCATCATGCCTCCAAAAACGAAACTTCGAGAATCAATAACAGAAAAAGAAACTGTCTCAACTGACCAAGCGCCAGCCGCTGTCACTGCTGCCTTGCAAGTCAATGATAGTATATCCATTGATAGTGAGACCGGTGGACCAACACCAATAGTTAAACTAGACAAATCATGCGGAATCGGTGCAGCTGATTTAAAAAAATTGCAAGAAGCTGGCTTTTGTACAGTCGAATCGATTGCATTTGCACCTCGAAAAAGTCTTCTAGCTGTCAAAGGTATTAGCGAAGCGAAAGCCGATAAATTAGCTGTGAGTTTTGATTGTTGAACAAGATTGTTTATTGAAGTCATTCGGATAGGCTGAAGCAGCCAAAGTCGTTCCAATGGGTTTCACAACTGCTACAGAATTTCATCAAAAACGTTCGGAAATTATTCAATTAACCACCGGTTCGAAAGAACTTGATAAACAACTGCAAGGCGGTTTCGAAACTGGTTCAATCACAGAATTATACGGCGAATATCGTTGTGGTAAATCACAACTTTGCCATCAAGTTGCTGTTACTTGTCAAGTACGATCTTTATTTGCTCTTATTAATATAATTAAATATATATTTTGATTTGCTAGTTACCAATCGACATGGGCGGCGGAGAAGGTAAAGCGATCTATATCGATACAGAAGGTTCGTTTCGTCCCGAACGTTTACTTGCCATTGCTGAACGGTATGGCCTTTCTGGCCAAGATGTTCTTGATAATATTGCTTATGCTCGTGCTTATAATACTGATCATCAAATTCAATTATTGTACATGGCAACAGCCATGATGTGTGAATCTCGGTAGAGACGAAAACTTTTTTTTCTATTCTTTCCATTGATTTTTTGTTGAATAGATACGCTGTATTGATAGTTGATAGTGCAACTTCATTATTTCGAACGGATTATTCTGGTCGTGGTGAGCTGGCTGCACGACAAATGCAATTAGCGAAATTCATGCGTATGTTATTACGAATTACTGATGAATTCGGTGTTGCTGTTATTCTTACAAATCAAGTCGTAGCATCAGTCGATGGTCAATCAATGTATGGTGATCAGAAAAAACCAATCGGTGGTAATGTTATGGCACATGCATCGACAACACGGTAGATGATACACTGAATTCCTCGATCGACGTGTGTTTCTTTGTTTTTAGACTTTATTTAAAAAAAGGCAAAGGTGATTCACGTATATGTCATGTTGCAGATAGTCCATGTTTGCCTGAAACTGATGCTGTATTCGCCATTGGTCCTGAAGGAATTGTTGATGCTGCACCAAAAGATCTCTGTTAATTGTAAATCTTCTGCTGTCTTTTTTTTTATATATTCGATGATTGAGATAATAAATTATTAAAAACAATTTTTATCAATATATCGGTCGTATTCGAATTATTTCCTTATATTTACAACGAATAATTGCGAAAAATTCACGTCGAAATTTTCGATAAGTTATTAAATACAATGGCAACGATAGAATATGATAAGTATACAGTATGCAATCTAATAAATTTAGAATAGTTACATCACTTGTTGAAACAAATTCCAATGCTACTGTCGACGGAAGAGTCATAATTAAAAAGAGAATCGTTGTTAATAAGAGAGTTAAAGTAATTGAACAATATTGTGCAGGTAAATTATTGTGATTATGACGTATTAACTGATAGATAATTCCAATGTTGAATAGAGTCATAAGAATGAAGGGAAGAAAATTATAGAGAACTAGATGAATATGATTCCAAAGTGGATAGATAGCAAATGCCCATGATTGAACTTGAATTTGACCATCGTTTGTAAATGAACAACCGTATATGAGAAAAATACTATTAAATAAAGCAAAAAATATGAGAATACCACCGAGAATAATTAGCGTTCGTTTTAAATCATTGAAACACAAGGGATAAAAACGTGTTAGAGAGAGATATCGTTCGAAACATACAAATACTCTCAGCCAAGCTGATGATTGAAGAAGAAAATAATTGAAAAACGATAGAAATCGACATAGACTCATTGATGTTCGTTGTAGTGTAAAACCGAAAATTCTATTTAAATAATGATCAAAATTCCAACCGTATAACATCAAAATATCAACTATAGCCATAACACGCATTGGATTAAGTGTCAATTGAAATTGCAATCGTCGAAATTTCGATCGACAGAGAATAGCAAATGTTAACAGATTAAAAGTTGTACCAAGAATAACTAATACTAGAGAATAGTTAGCGACAGCGATTGTACTAATCGACATATTCTTCTTTGCTAGTTTGACCAGATATAATGATGAAATGATCCCTGAATACTTTTATAAATCTATATAACTAACTTCCGTAAAACGATAGGGAATGACTAATTATTTCAGTTACAAAATCTTTACATGCAGGTAAAATAATCGCTTCGTTTCCGTTTTGAAAATCTCTTCATTTATTTTTGTTTTTTAATATTGAATACTCATAATTTAGTTCGGACTGAATATCGAAGAGATATGTAACAAAACTTTTCACATCACTGAGACTCCGATTCGATAGAATTTTATCCGATTTAGTATTGAATTCTGAAAACTGATTATGTTTTTAGATCGTACTTGACAGATATTTTAATGTTTTATCTCGAACGAAAAAAAAAGAAAGAAAAAAGAAGCAGAAGAAGACAAACAATACGATTCGGTCTGTTGTAGATACGAAAAAAAGAAAACAAGGATGAATTACATATAGAGAAAACCAAGACGAAGAAAACAAATGTTCTAACGTGGTGGCGGTGGTGGTGGAGGTGCAGTTTTCGGCAATGGTGGTACGAAACCAGGATTATTATTTTGATAGTATTGTTGTTGATAAACACTTGAATAGTACATTGCTGCAGCATTGTATTGATTCCATTGATTCCATTGTTGATGTTGTTGAGAATATGGCGGATTTGACGACCATGTCGATGATGAATTTGTTTTTGCTGGTGGTGTTCCACCGTTGCCTTCCATCAATGCAGGAATATGCTGAGCACGATAGGAATCTCCTTCGATATAATTCGTTTGATTGTTACTTCGATTATGTCGACGAAGAAGATAATGTCCGTCGAATACGTCGTTGTTGTTATATCGAGGACCAGTATTACTCCAAGGACTGGATGATGGTGGAGCTGTCGTCGTGGCTGTTGTCGATGAGGGTGCAGCTGGTGGTCTGATTGACATTAGAGAAGGAGGATTCTAGAACAAAAAATGATTATGTTCTTTTTTTTTTGAATGATAAAGAAACGAAAACTTACATAATCACTAGTGGGATTCATAGATCCATTTGTGTGATTGAATATGGTTGGTGGTGGAGGAGCAGCAGCAGCAGCAGGTGTGTTTCCACCAGCAGCTGCAATTGCCAATGTCGGTCCGGCATTTCTCGTACCTGACATAAGATTCTTTCGATCTTCGAATGATAATCCATTGGCATCAGTATCTTTTTTCCCAGTCAATTCATTGATCAATGATTGATACTAAAAAAATCAATAAACAACTGATTTATGTTTCTCACAAATTGTCTTCAATTTACTTCACAATCAAGTTGTTGTGCGGCAGCACGATTCACTCCAGGCAACATCAACGATCCGTCTGGATTCAATTCGGCAGGTGTACCATCGGGATTCTTACGAAATTTACAATCACCGGATACGTGTCCTGCGCCGCCACAAACAGTACAAATGATCGTGTTTGTAACGATTTTTTCCGCTTCATTCATTAATTTCAATTTAATCAGACAATCATTTTCTCTCAACGTTCCTTGAAGTAATGCTAATTCTCGTAATTGTTGTTTACGAAGTTCATTCATTCCTTCGGGCTCTTCAATAGCTCGATTAATGATTTCATTGACTTTTTCAACCGCTTTAGCCACGATGTCTGGCGATGTTCCAGTGATATACGCATGCAAAGGTTCATCTTCACCAGGCAATGGACCGAATTTGACTAGACCTAATTTACCATCTTTGATTGAACCTTTACCTAAATTCAAACGGAAATCAGAACGGAAACATCCACCATATCTCGACGAACCTCGAATGATGATTTTCGCACTTGTCTACAAAGAAAAACATGACAAAAAAAGTTTTTTGTTTTTAGTTATTAAGATAGATTTTTACCTCTTTTTCTAATGTTTTAAGAGTATTACCACGTGGTCCAATGATCAATCCGACAAAGTTTACATCGGGATGATCTTCTTGTGGAATCATAACTTTATCAATATATTTCGCTTGTTGTGGCCTAAAAAAACAACAAAATAAAACATCGGATTTGACTAAATTTCGAAAAACATACTTATAATCTGCCGGTGCTTTGTATTCTGGATTGAGAACTAAGAGTTCTGTAACAAGTTGATGTCGTTGTTCTTCGATTTTACGTCGTGCACGAACTTCTCGTGTGTTCTGACGTTTGCCTTGTTGATCATAGATCGGTTCTGGCGATGGTGATCTAAATAAAAAGCAAAATAAAACTGAGTATGAAGCGATTTGACTTTGAAAAACACGAAAATTCTCTCGAAAAAAACACCTGAAAAGAGAGGGAAAAGATCGTTATGATAGAAAATAAAAAGTTTTTTTTTTGTTGCAATTGTACGCGTCTTGTATTAAATCTCACCTTGATTTATCGATTGACGTTCAACGTCACACATAGACAGGAGAAGATGACTAGAAAAAGGAAGAGGAGTTATATGATTAGAACATAATGGGAGCAAATACACGAAACATTTTTTTTGTCTGGTAGAAAATGTTTCTGTTTTTTCTTTTTAAGATTAGTGTGACTTAATCTTGTGTATGAATGCATATGAATTCGTAGCACTAAATAAAAAACAATTAGATAACGAGCGGATTTCGATGCTCAATAAAGACGGAAATAAATAGGCAGAGAGAGAGAGAGAAAGAGAGACTGGACAACGAAGTCAAGGAGTACAAAATAAATGGACAGAGAATATTTTTTACCTAGCTTCAGCATTTGTTGGGATACCTAGATCGTTTAATTTCAATCGACGAGTTAGTTCTTCGATTTGAACTTGTACTAAAAAACAAAGCGAAAAGAAAGAAAAATAAAAGTTTGATTTAGTTCGATGAATAGTTAACGTACGTATGTAGATTTTCTGTTGTTGATCAGTCATGTTCGTTGCAGAAATATTTGTTGGCATGCCAGGTAGAAACACTCGATCGGCTTCGTCAGCGAAACGTTTCTTACGCACTCGTGTCGTTTGTGTTGAGGGTGCTGTACTATTCGTGTCAGCTGGTGATTGATCACCGATGGGTGATTTACTTTTTTCGTCGTCTTTGTTATCCAATTTAGCTAAAAAAGCTGGTGGTAACATAACCGATGGAAGTCGAGCTTTATAAACTGAGCTGTTTGCATCGGTTTCGTTTGACATTTGTTCTTCTTTTTTTACTGATTTTATCGGCGATGGCGAACGTTCATCGCTGGAACGTCGCGAACGTTTACGACTTTTCTTATGTTTTCGTGATGGACTACGACTACGTGAACGTGGACTTCGTGATGGCATACTGAAATGACAATAATAGTCGAATGAATGATCCTTTCTGTCTGATGAAATTATTGAGTAATACACAAAGATAGCAGAAAATGTTTTTTTTATTTCTTTCATCAGAAGTACACTCGTTCCTCCTTCCTTTCTTTTGATTCTTCTTTTTCTTTTTCCACATGATGTCGCTCTATGATACCAACGTCTCAACGAACTCTCCATAACGAGCATTTTCTCGATTGAATTGTATTGCAGCTCTATGCGGATTAATACTCAAACAATTGAAGTATCCAATTCTGCGATATAACGATCATTTTGCCCACCACATGTTTCCTGCATAATATGTATTCCATTCGTGTTGACGGACACTATCAAATGTGAGAATAGCTCCGCATGTGGTATGATTTGTCGATGTCAAAAGATTGTAACAATGTTGCCATTGATCAATAACGAAATAGTTCATGGTATTTCTCCATGCGACACAATCATCGTTGTGATGCGATGCGCCTTTCGACTGTGCATACCAGACGAATGAATTTTTATTTTGAAGTTTTTCGAATATAATTAATAGAATTTCATACGGTAGATGAAGTAAATCAATTCGATGTCCATGCATGTTCAATTGTGATTTTAGATAGAGATATATATTGACTTTTTTTATTGTTCAGAATGAGATAACATCTTTTCTAGACAAATATGTGCTTTTGTTTCTTCTTATCGATTGAATAAATGGACTTATAAATACGCTAATACGTCCTTTATTTTTATCAATCCACTGAAACTAGAACAAATCAGCAGTTGTGATGCATATTTTATTGAAATTGTGAAATAAAAATAATTTCCTATTTACTTCTTCTGATTAATACGATGAGTTGAAAATTTTATTATTTGATTTATGTGTTCCGACGTGCGTAAAAAGGAAAAATCAACTTTTTGTAAATTTGTTACCCTTGAATATTCAATAGTCCTTTACCTGTGATACAAACAAACTTACTACTACTAAGCAAAAGAAATCTCTTATTGATTTTCATTTGCAAATGTTCACTTATTCATAAAAATTCAAAGAGAAATACATGTCTTTTCAATATTCATGACAAATTTCCCAAACATCGAATGCTTATAATACCATAATCATCTCTTAAATACGTAAAAAAACCTGCACCTTAATTCTTTTCATATTCATCATTTGCAGATAAAAACTTTGCTGAATGAACGTAATTAGTGAGCTGATCCCCAACAGATCGAGTATTTTCTGAGTTTGAATCAAATAAATAAATGAAAAGAAAATGCTTTACTGTTTTCTAAGGAATAGGTTTGTCTTGTTAAAACTTAACAAGTTGATAGGTTCCAGCAAAAAAAACAGTTTTATAAAGAAAAACGAACGAAGAAAAAAAAACTTCATATAAGATCATCTATTGATTTTCCACGTTCTTCACGTATTGAGAGACTCCTGCTTATTAACCCTTTACGGCCGGCTACCAGAAAACGACACGCAATACATTTTCTTTCTGTATATTCTTTATTGTTTGACATGGATTGTTTGATTTGACCACGAAGATCCAATTGTTTCTAAAAATCAAACATCTTTATCATCGATATATTGTTTTTTATCTTTACTTCTTCTGGACTTCGGTTATCAGGAATAGTTAATACAACATCATCAAATTGTTGTTGTTGATTCGGCAAAGAGTTCGATGACATGTATTATTTATCTAAAACTCAAGATGTTATTGTTTGATTATGATGCGAAAGTGGTTTTAGATGGCAAAAACATCTTATCGTTCGATTGTCGAGCAGTGTCTGATGATTATATTCGAATTCGATGAAATACCATATAAGTGTATGACGATCGGCGTTTACCGATAAATATCACCTTTTTTCCTTGTCAGATGTTAAAATGTCAATTCAATTTATTTTAAACAAGTGATACATTGTCGATAATGATCATGGTATGATCAAAGTCATATTATTTATCTTGAATAGATTACATTAGTTTATTGTTTGCTTGCCTTGCCTTGTCGAGTGTATCTTTTGGCCGTTCAGATTATAGTTCATTTTTTCGGGCGAATTTTCGCCACATAACACGTTCTTTCAGAAAAGAGAATAAAATTCAGTTGTCGGTAACGTTTAAAGTTCATCAAACATAGTCTCGAAGATATAGTGTCATTTTTTTAGTTACAGTGAATCCGTGTTGGATGTCTAAAAGTTCGTGAATTTTTATGATACGATATGTGTGAAAATGACACCTACATACGATTTGGTGTTAGACTAGTGCCCTCTATGCACAGTACGCATTCGAGAAAATGTACAATGATATATCGTTGTTTGTCATTGGTTGATATCAAAATTATTTGAATGAATGATCATTGTTTGAAATCGACCTTTTGTCTTGTTTGTTATTGTTGTTGTTCTCTTCTTGTCGCCTCATCGTCATCATCGATACCAGCTGATAACTATCGTTTTTATTTTCAAAATAATGCGTAACAAAATAGATTGTTAATCACAGAAACTCAAACGTAAACAAGTAATCTTCCTCTTTTATTTTTGCGTAAATGATGAGTGACGATACGGGCAAATCACCCGATGAACAACCAGCATCGAATTCCGAAATCAAAGTGTTCTATTACATTGACGATCAAGATCCACCGTATTTAACCAAATTAAATGTAATTGGCGTTCCCCGTTTAAAAGATTTCAAAAATGCACTCGATCGTAATTGTGCAAAATACAAATTCTTCTTCGCCACCAACGATCCATCGATCGGCAAAGTCAAAGAAGAAATCGTCAACGACGAACAAATTCTCCCATTTGACACACAAGATCGTATACTTGCCTATCTTGTTTCGATCGAAGGCAGTACAACATCGAGTGGTGGTGGCAGTGGAAGTAAACCAACGAAACACGCGCATCATTTTCGTGATGATACAATTCTAACATCGACCACGAATAGTTCATTTAACATTCAACAACCACGTTTACAACGTATGAGTCGACGTTATGCGTCAGCGAATAGCGCTGATTATCAGAGATACTTGGGCAAACCGAGAGTTATCAACGATGTCTCAGCATTTCCAAGTAGTGATCTTGAATCGACAACGTTTCTCGATGAAACTGAAGACGATAGGTTAGTGAAATGATTTTGTTTTTGATCGAATGTGAATTTTTTTGTTGTTTAGATATTCGACGGTTACGGATTCGACGACGGTTTCCTCTCGATATCACGGTCGAAATCGTCCTCGTCGAAGAAAACATCGACTTCCATCGGGTCTTGATCGCGTACGTCTCATTTCCCCTTTCGAAATCAAATTCTATTTCGTGTTCTTCAGGCGTCTTCATTCAGCAGTCTCAATTCCGACTCAACCATGACGTTAAATATCATCACTGTTACATTGAATCTCGATGCTGTCAACTTTCTTGGCATCAGTATCGTTGGTCAGAGTGATAAAACAGGTTCGAGTGATGGAGGAATTTACGTTGGCTCGATAATGAAAGGGTGAGACCGTCGAAAATTTGAATAAAAATATCGAAATTTCTCGTGTTCAGAGGTGCGGTTGCGCAAGACGGTCGAATCGAGCCAGGTGATATGATTCTCCAAGTGAACGACATCAGTTTCGAAGGTCTATCGAACGATGATGCCGTTAAAATCCTCCGTGAAACCGTTCAAAAACCTGGGTACGATCGCTTTTTGATTCGAACTTTTCAATAAATTTCGTGTTTTTCTAGGCCAATTAAACTCGTCGTCGCTAAATGTTGGGACCCAACTCCTCGGGGTTATTTCACATTACCTCGTCACGAACAAGCCCGTCCCGTCGATCCACTATCCTGGCTCGCACACACTCAAGCCGTCCAAAACACGTATCAAAATCCTCAGCAGCAAATTCTCCTTCACAATCGCCCGTCGGTCCTCAATTCGACAACGAACATGAGCTCGACGATTTCGAGTGCGAACAACACAATGACTGAAAACGAACGTTTCGGTCTCGATCTTAATTTGACAATTAACTCCGATATGGAAACAATCGTTCGAGCAATGGCCGAGCCCGATTCAGGTTTAGACATTCGCGATCGTATTTGGCTCAAAATTCCCATTCCAAAGTCATTTCTCGGTTCGGATCTCGTCAATTGGCTGTTCGAAAATGTCGATGGATTTGTCAATCGAAATGATGCACGTAAATACGCATCGTCCATGCTCAAAGCCGGCTACATTCGACATACAGTTCACAAATTGACATTTTCCGAACAGTGCTACTATGTTTTTGGCGATATTTATTCCCAAGGTCTCTCGCAATTGACACTCGACGAAGAGCCCGAAGATTACGAATCCGTGTCCGATCAAACGAGTACGACCGATCGTCGTAGTGCCGACTCGTTAATCTCGAATAGCATGCGGCAAAACAGCGTGACAACATTCGGATTCGTCGATAAACATCATCTGCCGCTGCAATCACCGTCGCATTCGTTGTTAACCGATACTTATCATTCGACATCGACGAGCAGCGCTGGTGCGAGTGAAACTCGACAATTAGTCGATGTGCCGAATAAACTACGTTCGAGCAAAGAATCCTTTCAACGTGCGATGACAAATCCATTACCCCGAGAATTTTTTGTTGATGTTATGTAAAAAAAAAGCGAATCTAATTCGCGTTTCTCTTTCTGTCAGATATAATAATATTCAATTTTTCTTTTGGTTTCGTGTATAGAACTTTATCTATGACATTTGTCTTGAGCTCGTAGCATTTTCTCTAGGAAAAAAAAAGATAACTATCTCTCTTGATATTTAATCTCCGTCTTGCTTTTTCTTTTTCGTATACTATTTTTTTTTCTTTGTCACTTGGAACAAACTAATCGTGGTTGTTTTTTTCGGCTTGAAATAATAAATCTAGAATAGAAAATCAAACGGCCTCATTTTCTTCTTATTCGTATTGTCATTGAATTGCTTTTCAGATGTTTATTAAACTTGTTTTGATTAACATCTCAATTGTCCTTTCATATGTAAATAGTTTTTGTTACATGAAAAACAAATATATTTGGATATGTGATAATGATCAACAAATACAAATTAATTCAGTTTTAAATCAAGATGACATTCAAGAAATCATTGTAAAACATTCACGGTTGAATCATTTTCAAATCGATCAGTATTCGCCAACACTTCGTTGGGTTACTGTGAATCAAAATGAAATTCAAACGATTTCAATTACACGAACAAATCGTGTCGTTTCGAATATTCGACGGATGAATTTTCAATCGAATCAACTTCGATATTTCAATTCAACAACAGTTTCTCTTCCGATTTCATTGCAAAGTCTTTCACTTGCTTTCAATCAATTAGAAATTCTCGATGGACGATTATTTTTCTCATTAACAAATCTCACTAAACTCGATCTTCGAAATAATCGATTGAAACGTATTCTACTTGAATTATTCATCGGTAGAAATATTCAATTGAATAATAATCCAATGGATTATCAATGTTCATCGGATTACTATCGAATTCTATCAAATGTAAATTGTTCATTGCCGAGTTATTCAGTTGAATCTCAACGAAAATCCTACGTACGTTTATCGACAATTACTCTTACTTGTCCGATCAAAGCGTATCCACCTCCGATTATCATCTGGTCGACACCTTTTGGTAAACTAGCTGCAATTAATTCATCGGATATTGATCTTCTTTTATTTGATTCTCACGAGCCAATCTACTCGAAATTAACTGTTCTGTCAGGTCCATTGACAGCTCGAACGAAACATATTCTTCATGCATTGAATTCCAATCAATTAACCATAACACGAGTACGAGCCGGTCTACAAACATCGATTTCTTGTATGGGAATAAATATACTCGGAAATATGACATACAAACATGAATTTATCGTTGAAAATTTCATTCAAAAACATGCGATTTGGAATATGATTTATACGTTGAGTTTCGGCATTGTTCTGTCACTGATTGCCGGTCTACTTTGTACGATTGTACCACGAACATCGTACTATTCTCACAAACATTTGAAAACACCGCCTATCTATCCAACAATGACACCAAATAGTGCAGCTCGAACGCCGCCAAATTTCGAATTAAATCAATGGTTGTCCATAGCAGCTGCAAATATCAGTGGTACGCTCGAACAAGTTCGAGATAAACTTCGTATTGGCGTTCAACATGTCAGTGAACACATGGGTCGAGCATCGGAATTGTTCACAACGAGTGTTCACTATGCTGGAACCTATTTTCAATCGATTCGTGAGACAGGTCAACAACGTTTGAATACAATTCGTGTTCAAACAGTTTCATCTCTACGTAATCCCAGTCAAATCATGCGTGCCGGTATGAATATGTTAACAACACAGGTCAATTCGCTGCGCGATTACTGTGGAGTTATTACCGTTCAACAACCGGTCCCACTGACTGATAATTCTCCGATTTCAGTTGCTTGTTTAGATACACATCGAAAATCATTCATAGACGAATTGAATTTCGTGTCGAGACATCGAGATCATTCGCCATATGCCGGTGATCTACAATCGGATATTGAAATGAATACAGCAGGCGTTGGTCAACTCGATTCAGCTGATAATTCTATTCTCACAGCTTTGGATAATTTTCAGGAAATTTCTCTTACTACTGAAGGACAATTAACGAGTGGAATAGGAATCTTTCACAGTCAACAAGATGATCTTGTCGATGAACCTCATCGGCTGATCATCTACGGGGAACAGTATTCATCTGTTTAGACATTACACGCTTCGTTTTTTTTAGTCAGATTCACATCTTTATTATCTAGGATTCGCATGTCTTTCAAAAATATTTTTAAGGTGCTTTAAAATTAGTTTTTATGAATAAATAATAGTTATCATTATTTTAGATATTGTTTGTCGCCTATGTCGACAACGCTCAATTTCGACTCATCATTCACATTTCGTTTTCTCAAACCAGGTGATCAACATGAAGTGAAAACTCTGTGTCAAGAATGTTTTCCAGTTCGTTATGCCGATCAATGGTATGATGATATTGTTCAAGAGAACAAATACTTTTCTCTCGGCATATGTGATATTCAAACGCAACAACTTCTCGGTTTAATCGTTGCCAATCTACTTCCAATACAAAATTGTAATCATGAAGATCAACGAATATTAAATAAATCTTTTTCATCGACAACAACGGTGTGCTACATATTAATCTTAGGTATTGCAAGAAACTATCGTCGACAAGGTCTAGCTGGACATTTATTCGACAGATTATTACAAAAAGTAGTAGCAAATCCGACATGTAAAGCGATTTATTTGCATGTTCTCCATTCGAATAAACAAGCCATACAATTTTATAAATCGAAATCGTTTCAATATCGTTTACATCTACCGTATTATTATCTTATTGATGGTAGACACTATGATGCCTGTTGTTTTGTTCGTTATATCAATGGTAATGATTTCATTCAGATTTGAATTATGTTCTTTTATTTTATTTCAGGTGGTAAACCTCCGCTAACATGTTCAGATTTATTTTCGAGTTTTTGTCAATATTTATTTGCTAACAAACCGTGTCGACTACTGCGTGCAGTGAAATATTTTCTCATCGATCGAATCGTGTTCTTTCAACGTCCTTTGTCGTACAAACCAATTTCTAGTATAATTTAACGAATAAAAAAAAAAGTTGATAATTTTAATTAACATTCTTGCTTTCCTTTTGTTCGGACATTGATTAAATTAACAAAAAAAAAAGAAAGAAATGGCCGTAGCAAATACTTATACGACTTCATCGAGTGATTAAATGAGAAGAATACTTGAGATAGTCGATGAACTCTATCGTTGAGATACAGAAAAGAATGATTACGACAAATTTATTCAGTCAATGTGTGTGTTAGTAGTAGTTGTTGTTTTTTTTTGTGTGTGTATGTTTGTCTCATCTTATTTTAATCTTAAGGGAAATGTGAATGATGCTTATTATATTATGATAAAATAATCGACAAGTAGTGAAGTGAATAATGAAGCTTTCTAAAAAAAAAGCTTTTAGAGTTTCTCTATCTCAAAATGCAATTTGCTTTTCCTATAATCAATTTGTCTCGGCCTTTTAACGAACATTAAGCTCGAATGAGAAAGAGCTTTTTACACGAAATATAATTACGATTAGATTTCGTATTAATATTATTCGTTTGACATGAATACATATACAAAACATAGACAGGAGAGAGAAAAAACAAACAAACTATTCTCATTCGTTTTGTTTATTAAATTTTTCTTCGACATGTTTCTTGATGAACAACACCGAATATATTCATTTCGAATAAACACATGATTGTTATAACTGACAGCCAAATAAATATTAAAAAAACGCCATATAATTTGGTTAAACGACATCGATTAATAAAGAATGTTAGTAGAAATATTATTAAAGCAACAAATAGAACAATTGTTGAATAGACAAGACCACGTGAATGAATTTCAACGTAGAATGGCAAATTATCTTCGAAATTGGCGAATGTTTCATCGGCCGATGGTAGAAGAGGTGCACCGGCTTTGTTTGTCAATGAAAATGTTTCTAATGCCGGCGGTTGATAAGTAAATCTCATGAGATTTCGAAATAACCATGGAATGCCAAGACCCATGAGAATATCGAATACATTCGAGCCTATTGAGCCAGCTATGGCCATTTCCGGATGGCCACGTCGCGTCATGACAATAGCAGAAAAGATTTCTTCGATCGATGAGCCAACAGCAAGAATTGTCAAGCCCATAATACTATCTCGAATATTTAATGTATAACCAACAATAACGACGAGCCAAACAAGAGAATAAGCCAAACCAGCAACCTGAAATCAAACGATAGAAGAAAAATCTTTTTTGTTTTTTTTTCGTACCCAAATAGTTGACATAACAAAGGTTAACATGTAATAATTATGGAAAACGTCTTTACGGCAATCCGGTATAGTGATATGCATGAGTAGACGAACAGGATACATTAAAATCCATTTTAAAATTTTATATCGTTTTGTTGGTAATTTCAATGGATCGAAGATTTCAGTTGCATTAGCCACAATTTGATGATTATCTGGCGTATCTTTAAGACGTTTCCTGCATGGTTTATATGTTGATCGTCGTTTCATATATCCTGTTTCAGTTGTTGTTGTTCCTCCTGCTACCATTGTTGTATGCGTATTCATCATCACGGATTCGGAAACGGATCGTGCACGAGTTGCCATATGACTTTCTAATTCCAAATTCGTATCATTCAAAGCTTGTAATTGTTCAACATGACAATCAATTGATCGACGTGGATTTTGATTCGAAGGTTGACCTCGAACAAGTCGCGATATTCGATCATTAAATTTTAAGATCAATACGTAAACAACATAGAGTAAAACAAGTGCTAAACCTTCGTACCAATAAACACGTTGATCGTAGATAATCGTAAATAGAACAGCAACAGCAATACAATAGAAACCAGCGTCTCGAACGATGGGATAGGCATCTAATTCACATACGGTTGTTGATATTAATGCGCATAGAGCAATAACAAATAGAACATTGAAAACAGCTGAACCGACAATCGTACCCACTTAAAAAACAAATTTAGTGAGGATATACATTCGAATGAATCGTTTTAGTTATCATTTCAAGCGAAATTTCCTTTGCCATTCCTTTTTCTTTTGCAGCAAAAGAACCTCCTACTTCCGATTAGTTTCTCCATAATTGTCGTGACTAAAACTTACAAGCTATGTCAGATTTCACAAAGAAAACGCCAACAATCGATGTAAAGAATTCCGAAGCCGATGTTGCCAAAGCCATAAATGTTGCTCCTGCGACATCCTTTCAAAGGCAAAAAAAATAATCATGTTATCTGTTTGTTTTTTTTTTCGTTTTCGATAATTGACATACGGGAGTTAGATTTAAATTGTAACTGATTTTTTCGAGTGCCGATGCAAAATAATCATCACAAACAATTTCAATAGCTGCGAATGAATAGAGTATCAATGCGATATGTACTAAAACACCGCCACGACGACGTTGTTCGTTGGTAAAGAATAATTTCGGAAATTCATCGATCGATGCTGTTTCACAATCAGTTCGATTGGTAACTGGCAATGGTTGTGTTTCATCAATAGCTAATGTATTTTTGGTTGAGAAAAAAACTTGAAATATAAAACCGAATAGAACAGTTAGGTAAACTTTTTGTCGAAGCATTTTAATTTTGATATGTCATCTAGAAGAGAAGAGAGTGTGAATCTTTAGGGGTAAAAATCAACCGAGACAAATGGTGACAGCGAATGACTTATCTTAACCACGGAGAAAGAAAAACGGGAAGAATTAGATATTCAATAAGATTTTCCTTCTTTGTATGTGTATGCGTGTGTGTGTGCTGCTGCTCATCTTATGTAAAACAGAGAAAAAAAAACTTATTTCATTTGAAGACTACTGTTACTGACATATACCGAGAAAGAAGAAAAAGAAAAAAACGAGGACCCTGTCCGTAGAAATACTAGGCAACTACTAGTTGTAAGAGGAAAAGATGAAGACGAAGGAAAAGAAACGAACATGAGACTTTATAGTTTACCTGTTAGCAAATAATGTCATTGCTATATTAAGCCTTGTGTCTCTTTCTTCTCAAAAAAAATTGATGAGTAATGTTCAATTAACTACAAACATAAATCTTTTCTTCTACGCATTTAATGTTTTCGGCGTGCCTTAATAATATTTATAGACAGACCGATTCATTATCACATCGTCGTATTGATGCTGTTTTTTTGACATCATCAAACAACAAGTAACAGTTGTATGCATATACAACGAACAAAATTATAATCATCAGAAAAATGATTGTTTTTCCTTGTTATATTCTCGTTTCTCTTTGAGTTAACCGTTTTGTCTCTCCCTGTCTCTCTTTCCCTATATAGGTTTTCTTCTCTCTCTCTCTCTCTGGCCCCTTCTCTCTATTTTCTATCTCGTTGTGTGACACCAGGAAGAAAAGGATAGCTAGTCTACCAGATTCTCTTGCGTGAGAAAATATTGCGACAAGCGACACAACGGTCGAAAGACGAGGTTACCAAGCCAGTTCTTCTTTCTTTCCTTTTTTCTCTTTCTTTCTTTCTTCTTCTTCTTCGTCTTTTGCTTTTTTTTGTTAGATGAAGACATGAATGAACAAGATCTATTGCCGTTTCATTTAGGAGTATATATCAAGGCATATTGCATGGTCTCAAAAATTGCAAAATGAAACAGAAAAGTGTATCGAGGTGGAAACAAAGAGAATGAGAGAAACAAATCTTTTCTTTAAAATGCATTTAAATAATGATCACAAAGCATACCTTTGTGTATAGAAAAACAGAATCTCAACGTAATAATTTCAATTAACCTAAAGACCTATTGTGCTTATTTCGAATGTCTCTTGAGATTTAAAAGATTTTAATCATGAAAATCAAACAGTGATATATTTATTAAATTTCTCATTTCTTTTCTTTTCTTTTGAACACAATATTCTTCTTCCGACATTTTAAAAGCCAAACAAAACTCATCATAAAATAAGAAAAGACGAATAGACTTATCTAAACATGTTGACGTTCAAACGGAAATCCATAAAGCTTATCAGAAGAAGAGAAAAAAAGAATCTGCACGGTTATTCTCACTTCCGAAATAATCAATACTATATATATATAAATATATATTTCTCTATTATTAGTTGAAGAGGAACACAAAAAAAAACGACTACTGAAGTTGTATTACTTAAGAACATTTATATTCTCGATCTACATAACGTAGACGATGACAAATTCATGCCAAAAGCTTTTTCTTGAGATAAAACAGAAGTTGTGACAATCAATTATAAATTCTTCCTTCTTCTTTTTTTTTAATTAAACGAAAATTGGATTTATGTCTTGTTGTTTTTTGTTATTGTTTTTTTTTGTTCTTGTTTAGTCATATATATCAAGAAGAAGAGAAGAGAAGAAAAAAAAGAAAAAAAAACGTAATTCTTTCTTTTTTTTCCCTTGTTTTCTTAACGGAAGAAAAAAACAATTAAGAGAATTATATGTTCGTATCTAAGCCATGCCACCCATCCAGTTCGGAACAGCACCGGGTTGAGGGAAACCACCCGGAAAATTTAAATTAAGACGTTTAACCGCTCGACCTTGAGCACGAATAGCGTAGAGTAAAGCGGCATATTGAAGAAGTTTTTCTTCGCCACGTGTGCCCTGAATTGCACGTTCATATAGATTGGCTGCATCTTCGAATTGATTTCTAATAGAAAAAGTAAAACAAGAAGTTAATCGCCAATGAAAATCTCAACAAAATAAAATAGAACCCATTGCATTTGAAGATTGCAAACATTGTCAAAACTGTTTCATTCGACGGATCTAATTCTAATGCATCGAGATAGAGTTGTTCAGCTTCCGCTTTATTTGATGGATCATTAGCCATTAATGTATTTCTACAGAAAGAAATGAATATGTTTTTTTCTTTTTCAATTCTATAACAGTATGTCGACGAACGCTTTTAATGCCATTAATGTTGGATTTTGAGGAATTTCTTTAACGAATTTTTTCAAATATTCAAGTGCTTTTTCCTTACGTTCATTGTCCAAATAACACTAAAGCGAAAAAGAAAACAATCAAAATTTATTGAATTAATTCTGTTTTACCGATGTTAAAGCAAGTGCATAGTAAAGATCATTTTTGCATGTATCATAATATTCTTCGAAACTGCTGAGTGCTTGTTCAATACGATCGCGATTATTTTCCTTGGCACCAAGTTTGGCATCGTTGATTAACTTCTGATATTTAGCACGAAGATTTGTTGGAGAAATGTTCAATGCTTCAACGAAATCATCGTGAGCCTCCGAAAAACTTTCGATTAATGTTTTAAGCTGAATAGAATTCGATGAAAATGAGACAATGAAATGTTCAAATCAACAAACCATTCCACGATGAACACGTGGCGAACAATCATTTGGATGTCTTATTACACATTGATCGTATTCGTACATGGCTCCTTCGAGATCACGTTGATGAATTTTCGTATTTGCTCGTTTTAATTCCGCATTAACTTTCATCTAGATTATAAAAACTTGTGTGTTTTTGGCTTTTCGTATTTCTGCATCATTCAAAACCTTTTCAGTTGCATCGGGATTATTAATCACAGCTTCGAAATCAGCTACAGCTTCACTATAACTACCCATGAGTAAATAAATTGAACCTCGAAGTAGTAAAGTTTGCAATTCATAAAGTGAATTATTCGATGATTCAAGTTCTTGTGTGCATAGTGATGGAATATCAGTGAAACGACCTTCGTCGAATGCTTGAAAAGCACGTGCTAATGGACTATTGGCTTGAGTTGTACGAACTTCATTGATAAAAACTGGATCTAAGATAGGATCGTTTTCGAATTCGTTTAATGTCGTACGAACAAAATCTGTCGATAGTTCGGCAGTACTCTGAAAGCAAAATTCGTATGACAAGAAATGATTTCGTTTTCGTTTACAGGTGGTAATGTTTCAATGTAACGTTTAGCTAATTCACTAAGAACTTTATCGGCTGCCATGATGTAAGCAGGTTGATATGAATCAAGAAAACAAACAGTAGAATAATCTAGATTGAGAAGTTTGTTTGTTTTGTTTTAGGAAGTGTGACAAATGAAAGGCAACCTTCGAGAGCTAATTCTAAGTTTCCAATAGTTTCAGCTGCTCGTGCACGACGTTGAATACACTTCGTGTATTTCGGATTGAGTTCGATGGCTTTCGAACAATCTTCGATGACTTTCTCATAGTTTTTCTACGAAAAAAAAACAAACAAACAAACAGATTTTGAATTGAAAATGTACGAATTTACTAATGATTCCCAAGCGGCAGCTCGGTTTTGATAGAACTGTGAAAGTTCTTCAGTTGATTCCGATGGACATGTTTCAATGGCCTCTGTAAAATTAAGGAAATTGTCAAAAAAAGATCATGATTTTTTAAAAATATCTTGCGTACTTGTATAAGCTTCGATAGCTTCGCTAAATTTTTGTTCACGATATCTTGTATTTCCTTCATTTTTCAATTCAATTGCCAATGTTAAACGATTCTATCAAACACAGATTTGAATTCAGTCAATCGAGCAAGTCAATACCTTCGGTCGACTATCGACTGTTGTCGAATCTGAAGTTGTTTTCGTCAATGGTGTTGGCAGAGGTGATCGACTACCTGCAGATCTTTTCGCTTGCTCCTGTTGTTGTCGATAGACAAGGTACGCTGCGACGCAAACTGCTGTCGGTACACCAATAATTAACGCCCATTTAGCTATACGTTTGCCTAAATCATTTGTATTGCCGTTCGACGACGAATTCGTAGCGATTGTGCGTAGAAATGCAGACATTGACAAAGGTTTTTCAATTCAAAAAAAAAGACTAGGAAAAGAAAAGAAATGCATAATAAGAAAAAACCGCTCACGTAATTGGTATGACGATGCACCAATAAAACGCGGAGTCTAGCTCGAGTTTCTTGATTGGCCATCCATTGTTTGTCGTTGATACTTTCGTACTTTTCGTTTCGAGTTCAAAGTTCTTCTTCTTCTTCTATTTAAATCATTTCGCTTTCAATAACGATAAGATAAATATGCAACATTCACGAGCAATTTTAACTAAACTTCCGTCGTCAGTGGTGAGAAAAGAGAATATTTGTTGTACTTATGATTGAACGTTTTCGAATAGAGACTTTCGGTTCAACATTTGAGACAAACACATCATGAAGCTGCATCTTCCGGCGGACTCAATTTCGGTAAATAAATATCAACGAAGAATGTTTAATAAAATTTGTTTTTTTTTCCGTTCAATTTGAAGAATTGAGCTCTGAACAAAAGGAAATGCAACAATTGGCTCGAAAATTTACACGAGAAGAAATCATTCCAGTAGCTGCTCATTATGATAAAACCGGAGAAGTACGTTGAGATTGACACTTTTTGGAGGTGTGGTCACGATGACATTTTTTAAGTACCCATGGCCAATTGTGAAAAAAGCACATGCACTCGGCTTAATCAATACACACATTCCACAGAAATACGGTTTGTTTGTTGAAGAAAAAAAGTTTAATATTGGAATTTTTATATAAAAGGTGGTTTGGGTCTTGGCATTCTTGACTCGTGTGTTGTCACTGAAGAATTAGCTTATGGGTAAAAATAGAACGTAATCGATTTGATCTGTTTCATCGTTTTTGTCTATATTTGTATAGTTGTACTGGTATTCAAACAGCTATCGAAGCTAATTCACTCGGCGTAATTTCAAAGCTTATGTTCAAGCTATCAGTTGCATTGTTTTTCTTTGTGCTTAGATGGCTCCTGTGATTGTTGCTGGTAATGATGAACAAAAGAAACGATTCTTAGGTCGTATGATCGACGAACCATTGATGTGTGTATGTATTCATGTTAAGAAGTTGAATCAATTTGTTATCAAAGTGTTTAGGGATATTGTGTCACAGAACCTGTTGCTGGCTCCGATGTAGCTGGAATCAAAACACGAGCTGAAAAGAAAGGCGATGAATATATTGTCAATGGTGTAGGTGATGCATTTGAAATCTTTTTCGAACTCAAGAATCTATTTTCTAGCAAAAAATGTGGATTACAAATGGAGGCGTTGCTAATTGGTTCTTTCTTTTGGCTCGTACAAATCCTGATCCAAAAGCACCAGCTAGCAAAGCGTTTACTGCTTTCGCCATTGAAGCCGACAGTCCAGGTTTAACACGTGGTCGTAAAGTCTGTTGTTTTTCATTCGAAAGAAAATTTTTTTCGAATCTCTCGAGTACAATCGTAGGAATGGAATATGGGTCAACGTGCTTCAGACACGCGTGGTATTACATTTGAAGATATGCGTGTACCAGCTGCCAACGTTCTTGGTAAAGAAGGTGAAGGTTTCAAAGTTGCTATGTTAGTTTTCGATAAAACACGACCACCGGTTGCTGCTGGTGCACTTGGCCTTGCTCGACGTGCATTAGATGAAGCAACACAATATTCTTTACAACGAAAAACGATGGGCAAATTTATTGCTGAACATCAAGCCGTAGCTTTCATGCTTGCTGACATGGCGATTGGAATTGAATCAGCTCGATTAGTTACACATTTAGCTGCTTGGCATGTTGATAAAGGGGAAAAAAATACCTACCATGCATCAATTGCTAAAGCTTTGGCAGCTGATGTTGCCAATAAGGCAGCCACAGATGCAGTACAAGTATGCAAAACATGAATATTTTCTCTTTCTTTTGTAATACTGATTGAAATATGATTAGATTTTTGGTGGCAATGGATTTAATAGTGAATATCCAGTTGAAAAGCTTATGCGTGATGCTAAAATCTTTCAAGTATGTGAATTCTTTATGTTTTTCTATTCGGAGAATATCGAGTTTTCTTTTTTTTTTTAGATCTATGAAGGTACAGCTCAAATTCAACGTTTAATCGTCTCTCGTGAAATTCTTTCACGTGCCAAATCAACTGCTCAATAGAAAACCGAACAATTAATTTCTCTTTTTTTTAACTTGGACTTTTTCTTCATTCATTATTGCTGTGCAATTACGCATGTAGTTGATTTTTTTATTATTATGTCGGGTAGACTTAGCCTACCTTTCTTTTTCTTTTCGATAATAACATTCGTATTTCATTTAACAAATAAAACAAAAAAGGAAAACATTGATCAACGCAATGTATTTTTGAATTCCACGTGATTTTGACAGAAGAAACGAGAAATCACTATGACAACTAAAGGAGGAAAAAACATTCATCTGTTTTACGCAATATATCGGTGAATTAATATGGCAATGGTCGAAAATGTTCTTCTTATTTGGCTGGATAGTAATTTCGATGAGAAAGACGAAGATTGTCAAAATACTCTCACTCATTTACGTCGACTGATAAACACTATTAACATTTTCACAGACGAAGATGAATGCATACAATTTCTACAAGAAAACATCGAAGATAAAGTATGCATGATTATTTCAGGTTACATTGGCAATCATATTGTACCGCATATACATGATATATCTCAAGTAGATTCTATTTTTATTATCTGTGGTACTAAACAATATCATGAAAAATGGACTAGAAATTGGTCAAAAATTAAAGGCGTATATACAGATATGAAATTAATCTGTGATACACTTAAACAATCAGCGAAAGAACGTGAACGAAATGCTCTTGGTTTTAGTGTAGTAGCAGTAAATGATGCTGATTCATCAAAAGTGAATTTAGATCGATTAGATCCGATGTTTATGTATACTCAGATCATCAAAGAAATATTTTTGGTGATCGAATTCGAAGATAAACATATTCTTGACTTGACTCGTTACTGTCGAAAACTATTCGAAACAGCGAGCAAATATCAATTGGCTGAGGTAGACAAATTTGAACAAGACTATCGAAAACAAACTCCAATATGGTGGTACACATTTGAATCCTTTCTCTATCCTATGCTCAATCGAGCATTACGATTATCTAACATCGAAGTTATCATCAAAATGGGATTCTTTATCGGTGATCTTCATCGGCAAATTGATGAATTACATCAACAACAATTTATCAATATCGAATCAAAGAAAATATTTACAGTCTACCGCGGACAAGGTATGTCCAAAGGTGAATTTCAAAAACTGTCACAAACGAAAGGTGGTTTAATTGCTTTTAACAATTTTCTATCTACCAGTATGGTAGAAAAGGTTTCGATGCAATTTGCTCAATGTGCTCTGGCAAATGCTGATATGATAGGTGTTCTATTTACCATGAAGATCGATTCACAACAATCAACAGCACCTTTTGCTTCAGTTTCCGAGGTCGGTGCTTATAAAGATCAAGAAAACGAGGTTCTCTTTGCAATGCATACTGTATTTCGTATTCGAGACATCAAACAAATCGAAGACGAGACTAAACGTCTCTTTCGAGTAGAATTAGAACTCACCAATGACAATGACGAAGATCTTCAAATGTTAACAAAACGTATACGAGAAGAAACATGTCCGAATGAACAAGGTTGGTATCGATTGGGTGCAGTTCTGCAGAAAGTGGGTAAACCAAAGCAAGCAGAAGAAGTTTACCAAATTCTATTACAACAAGAAACAGACGAAAGTAAACATGGACGACTCTATTGTCGATTAGGGGATTGTAAAGACAATCAAGCAGAATATAAAGAAGCCATCAGACTCTATAAAAAATCCATCGAAATCTTTGAAAAATATTCTCCAGATGATGCTGATTTAGCTGCTACTTACAACAACATTGGTGAAGTCTATAGAAACACGAACGAATATGCTTCAGCACTTTCATATTACGAAAAAGCAATTCGAACTTGGCGACAGTCACTTTCATCGAATCATCCTAATTTAGCAATGGTCTACAACAACATCGGATTAGTATATAAAAACCTACGTGAATATGCTTCAGCACTTTCGTATCACGAAAGAGCACTTGAAATTCAACAACAATCACTTCCTCCCAATCATCCTGGTTTAGGTTCTACTTATAATAACATGGGAAACTTGTATAAAAACATGGGTGAATATGACAAAGCATTGTCGTATTACGAAAAAGATCTTGAAATTAGTCAACAATCACTTCCTCCCGATCATCTTGACTTAGGTGCTTCATATAGTAATATTGGTTTGTTGTATGAAAATATGAAAAACTATTCGAAAGCATGTTCATATTACGAACTAGCCGTGCAAAATGGAGAACAATCCTTATCTTCAGATCATCCGATTCTTCAAAGTCGACGAAATAAACTCGATAGAGTGAAAAATCAATTACTTTAATAATAAAATTTTTTGACAATAAATTGATCCTTGATACCAGCCAAAAAGAAAATATCGAGTGATAAGGACAAAGGTAAAACAGAGAGAGAGAAAAAAAAACATACGAAATTTTTTCCTTTTCACTCACTCTCTCTCTCTCTTCTTCTCATATATTAGTATTTGCAATAGTCATAAGTCCAATCATTATCGTATAGGTTTGCACATGCCAAATTTGCTTTCAATTAGTTACTAAACGATCGATACACGTGTAAACAATCTTTTATTCTTAAAATCTAATTCAATTTTCTTTCAAATAAATTGTTGTTTAGGCAAAGAAAAAATAATAATGAATGACGAAACTGCGAACAACAATGAGAACAATCCGGAACAAAAAGATCTTTTACGAAAAATCTACTATCCCGACACGTTATATCCCGACAAATACGTGTTTTTGGCTAATCGACGAGCTCAATCAATGGACAATACTGAATCACAAATAGTCATTCCAAATCAAACCACAATTGACAATGAAACCATCGAAAGTCAAAGACAATTATCTGCGGTTAGTATACTATTTTCAACAAATATCAATGTCATCTAGAACTGAAATTTCACTTCGTTTAATATATTTATCAATCTTTAAACGAAACGAATGTGTCGTCTGAAGACTGTATCTCATTGAAGCACATGTAGTTTCGTGCATAAAAATATTTTTCTCGTCGATATGTGTATAGAAAAAAAAAGAACCACCGCACGTATTTTTCTCTCTCCACCCTCCCTTCTCTCTCTATCAATTGTCCTTCATAACTAACGCATATTTGCACATATATTTTTCTCTCGCGTCATTCTTCGGAAGACCACAGTTATTATTCTGTCTCTCTCTCCCTTCTTCTAGTCTGGCAGAGGATAATTGTGATCGATCACACACATATAAAAAATAACAAGCTACTGATAACAGACACAAAATCTTTGTTCTATCTAGATAAATTATGTCTCTTGACGATCAACACGGTATTGAATTGAGTCAGGTAAATCAATCGAACAGAAGTTAGCTAAGGATTCAGAAAAAAAATTAAATCACATAAATAAATAGATACGTATATGATTCTATTTTTGTTTCTTTAGTCTGCTATGTTGGATAGAGATCGTGGAGAATCCGATGGTGAACGTCGTCGATTTGATTACAAACGTTATCTACCATCAGCATTACGTACACCGGATAAAACTGTAATCGATCGAAAGTTTTTTTTTCTCGTATTCTCAAAAAAATATCTCGATTTTTAGCAACCGCCTACCGTTCTCTTAGAAATTCGATTTTATACATTGAAAAAAACAGCAATGACAATCCTGTGTCTACTAGTACGTGCACGTTTTTGTCTCTCTCTATCACGAATCGACTATTAATAATAGCCGACGTCGTTTTCCTAATAGCGAGACAATAACAATTATGCATATTGATCTTGATCGAAAGGTTTTCTTCTTCTTAGATAATCATCATGAGTAATAGTGTGCAATTAAAACATGTCCTTAAACAAGGTTCAACACATCCGTTTTATAGTACACAAGTCTTTCTTGGAATAATCTCGGTTTTAATAACAGCTTGTATTGGTAAGTTGATTCAAAGAGAGAAAGAGAAAAGAAAAGAAAAGAAAACTTCGAGATGACCTGATGAAGTCTAGTCGTCGTCTAGGATTCGTTCAAATGCTATTCGATTATTATTATTATTCATCGACAAATCTCAATCGAATTCTTCATCTTTCATCGATCATATTGCCGATATTTCTTTTTTTAATTAATCTTATTTTTGTGATTTTCTTGTTTAAATTCTAAAAATATTGATGAATTTCCTTTTCTTTCCGGTTTTAGGTATGATTTTAATGTATGTCATGCGAATTGATTTAAATGATCAATATAAACAATATAAACTTGATTATATTGACAATGCTATCATATGTCTTTTATTCATACTTGCGATTTTCAATATTTTTATTGCAGCATGCAGTTAACTCGTGAAAGTCTCTTTTGTAGCATTTTAGGTCTTTTTTTTTTATGATTAAATAAAAGAAATTAATCTGTTGTCCAGTGACATCTATTCATGTTTGACCGATTGGTTTAGATAAATTGTAGAGAAAAGAAGAAGAAGAAAAAGAAGGAAAAGGAAAAGTTAGTTCATTCTATTCTGTGTGTCTTTGTATTGAATTCAGATGGTAGAGGTATGATTAGTTAGGAAAATCAAAGATTTCTCTTCAATGATTTGACATTTTTCAGACAGATTCCACCATGGCATCAGCCAAAAAGCCAGCAGCAAGTGCAAATCCACTAATGAAAACATATGGAGAACGGCCAGTGCCATTTCAATTTCCTGGTAATCAAGAAAAAATGTACATTGGCTCTGAAGTATGTTGTTGTTGTTTTCTTCAATTCGATCTTCAATTTCGCGAATTTAGGTTGGCAATTATCTTCGTTTATTTCGTGGCACGTTGTACAAACGCTATCCATCATTATGGCGTCGAATGATCTCATTAGAAGAACGTAAATGGCTGATCGAACTCGGTTGTTCCGAGTCCTCATTGCCAACGAACTTAACCTTGCTACGCGCGAATGAAGTCGATGAAATTTTGAATGGTGACGATGAAAAATATCGCGCATTGACATTGAACAACGATTCATCGGCATCAAGAGGGTAGATTTCAGAAAAAAATTGTTGAAAAAAAACAACTTGAATGTTTTGTTTGTCAAGGGATAAATCGAAACGATCAGCATGGGTGCCAACATTTCCAACGAATTCTCATCATCTCGATGCAGTACCAGCTGCAACACCGATCAATCGAAATCGAACGACAACGAAAAAGAAAACTTTTCCTTTGTGGTAAAACGAAAACTTTCGAGTTTTCATAGAAAAACAATTCTTTGTCAATTCAGTTTCGATTATACCGACGCGACAATAGCGCTTGAAAATGCTCAGCAAAACGAAGATCTTGTTCCGATTCGACTCGACATGGAAATCGAAGGACAAAAACTTCGTGACACATTCACTTGGAATAAAAACGGTAAAAACCAAAACTTCAATTGTCCATCGAAATGATTTCCTATGAAATTCTAGAACAATTAATAACACCTGAAATGTTCGCTGAAATTCTCTGCGATGATCTCGATTTAAATACAGTCGCATTTGTTCCGGCAATAGCACAAGCTATTCGTCAACAATTAGATTCTCATCATAATGATTTTCTCGAAGATAACACTGATCAACGGATTACAATCAAAGTAGAACATGAAAATTAAATATTTAACTTTCTTATTTTCTTTTTGCTTAGTTGAATATTCATGTCGGAAATGTTAGTCTAGTCGATCAATTCGAATGGGATATGTCTGATAAATCAAATAGTCCAGAGGAATTTGCACGTGTTCTCGCGTCGGAATTAGGTCTCGGTGGGGAGTTTGTGACGGCAATTGCCTATAGCATTCGAGGACAATTAAGTTGGCATCATAAGACGTTTTCTTATAGCGAAACGCCGATGCCAACGGTCGATGTTGCGACACGAACAAATCATGATGCCGAACAATATTGTCCATTTTTGGAAACACTTACAGATGCCGAAATGGACAAAAAAATTCGAGATCAAGATCGAAATACCAGGTTTGAGAAAAAAAAACAAAGAGATTTTTATTTTTATTCAAATTTTCGTTTGTTTTTTTTATTTATTCAGACGTATTCGTCGTTTGGCAAATACTGGTTCGGCTTGGTAGACATTGTATTTAATCTATATCTCTCTTATGTCTTGTTGTTAGTCTCTCTCTGTCTTTTTTCTTGTGAATAAATCAATAAAAACAAAGAAGCGTTCGTCAAACGAAAACACTTGTCTCTTTTGTGCTTTTTCAGAAGTTGAATACTATGATTATAAATCTAAAAGATCCGAGAACACGTTCATTAATTGCTTCACTAACTAGTCGTGGTTTGATCTTGGTGGGTTCATTTGTATTTAGTTACTATTTATTTCGTTCAGCTTTGACCTATCTTGATCCAACGAATGAAGATAAAAAACGACAAAAACAAAACGCAGAACTACTTGCCAAACGATTGAATCTGTCGAACAAATTCGTTCAAGAATTAAACGAATACGAACTGTACATTCTAACCGATCTAATCAATCCGCTTGATTTACATATTTCTTGGAATGATATCGGAGGTTTAGACGAAATTATTAATGATCTTAGACAGACAGTTATCTATCCATTACAACATCCAGAATTATTTCAACAATCGAAATTGTTAACCGTAGCTAAAGGCGTTCTACTCTACGGACCACCAGGTTGTGGTAAAACAATGATTGCAAAGGCAATTGCCAAAGAAGCAGGAGCAAATTTTATTAATCTACAAGTGACATCGTTACTGGATAAATGGTACGGTGAATCACAAAAACGAACAGCAGCTATATTTACTCTCGCTAAAAAACTTCAACCAGTAATTATTTTCATCGATGAAATCGATTCATTCATGAGAATACGTCAAGAAGATGACCATGAATCGACTCGAATGGTAAAATTTCATCGATTGTATTGTTTTCTATTCGATCTTCTTCTTCTTCTTCTTCTTCTTCGATTAGATCAAAACACAATTTATGACTCTATGGGATGGCTTAGAAACCAATGCACACGATCCTACATCGAATCGAATTATGATCATAGGTGCTACGAATCGTGTGCAAGATCTCGACGCGGCCATACTTCGTCGAATGCCAACTCGATATCATATTCCATTGCCCAATGAAAAACAACGTGCAAAAATCTTTCGTTTAATCTTACGAACGGAAGAACTTCATTCGAATGTCAATTTGAAAAAATTAGCTCAACAAACAGTACATTGTACGGGAAGTGATATCAATGAAATCTGTCGACAAGCTGCAATGCAACGTGTTGTTGAGTCATGTCAACAAGAGAAAGTGACAAAAACGGATCGATTACGATCGATTACACAAGATGATTTTGTTTTTGCTTTGAAAAAAATTCATCATAATTTCAAATAAATATTCTGAGAGGAATGAAAATCTGAAAATTTGTCTTCTTCAGTTGACATATGCAGAACAAGAAAAAAAAAACGATCAATTTTTTATTGGTTTTATTTCTAATCCAATCATACTCAAGGAAATATATATTTATAATCTGATGACGAAAGAAGAAATAATACTAATAACTTCTCGTTTTTGCTTTCTTTCCGGACTAGTTTAGTTAATAGTCATTCCAATGGCTGAATCATCAATAAACAAGACTTTGGATGATTTTCTTTTGAATGTACAATCGAAAGAGCCAAATGTTCGATTAGAATGTTTTCCTCAACTTGAAATCTACTTAACTGACGACAATTCATCGATCGATTCATCGGATTTAACTGGTTTCATCGATGGATTGATTAAATGGATCGAAGGCAGTAATTTTAAAGTAAAATTCAATTTGTAAAAGCAAAAGAATACGAATAATATATTCTTTTTTTTTCTTCTCAGATTGCCTGCAATGGTATTCGAATATTAGAATTATTTCTTCAACGATTAGGCTCGTATGAATTCGAACGTTACGTTGAAAATGGTAATTTCCTTTCGATAAGATTGATTACGTATCATTTTCGATAATTTAGTTGTTTCGGTTACAATTGATCGATTGGGTGATGCTAAAGATCAAGTAAATAAACATCTAAAATGACTCTTATCTAATTCATCTGTACATAATTAGGTACGAGAAATAGCAATAAATTTTCTCATTCAATTAATGACAAATTATACTCCTCAAGTAAAACAAAATAATAACGATAAAGTTCTTTTCTTTTTTCTAATAATAATAATTGTAGCGTATTTGGGATTTAATACAAGGATCTGTATTTGAAAATAAACAATTTCGTATTAAAGAAGAAAGTCAACGTTTACTTGTTCGAACATTGAATGAGTATGTATCATCTAAATTGCCTTGATTCTTGCTCGTTCAAGCACGAATACGAAAGAGATATCATGATCGTTTGAGTCTATTACGCAAGAATGCAAATGACATTTTTTCTCTTCTTCTTCTTCTTCGTTTCTAATGTTGATCAACGGGGTTAGTTAAATTAATCGAGTAAATATGAAACGAAAATGTTCAACAGAGATTAAGTCTCTTTCTTTCTCAACACGTAAGTGTCGATCTACTTTCTCTTCTTTTCTCATGTTCAGGTTTGGTTCATCGACAATTCAACTCAATAAACTAGTACCATTGATCTGTAAACTCGTGTCGGATTCGAATGCAAATGTAAGACTATCGATTGAATTTTACTGATCAACTAATTTTTCGAAATGTCAGGTGCGTCAACAAGCAATCGACACGCTCGTTGAAATCTATCGTCATGTCGGAGAAAAAGTTCGAAGTGACATCGCTAAACGTGGTATTCCTGATGCTAAGTATGACTTACGAAATAAAAAAAAAACAACGCACTTCAACGTTTTGTTTCGTTTAGATTAAAACAATTGTACGAAAAATTCGATGATGTAGTTGCAAATGGGCGGATGCTTGCTAAAGCAAATGAACCATCAGATGATAGTATGCATATTTAATTCAGTGATTTGAAATTATGATCATCACACCCCCATTCGAACGAATGAGCGAGAGAAAGAGAGCGAGAACGAGCGAGATACTCAATTGAGAGTCGTATACATATACATATGTACTTGAACTTATCATAGTTTGTTAGCAATGGTTTCACGATTACCATTGATCGAAGAAGAAAATGAGGAGAAGCTGATTAAAGGTCTTTTTTTTTCAAATTAATTTTCTCAAATCTTTCTTAATTTTGTTGTCCTACTTCGTTTTTAGCACGTCCAAAATCGGCAACTACACGTTCAAGACTTAATTCGGACAGTAGTACATCATCGAAATCACGAGCTCATACTGGCACATCATCAACTCGCACGACAACGACTTCGACAGGTAATTTATTCGGAAGAAAAAAAAGAAAAACTAACGACGCAAATTCAGTTACCTCTCGTCCACGTTCGTCATCGAATGCATCGACTCGAAAGCTCTCGACGAATTCTAATCTCGGAGGTATCTCATTCGTTATCAGTGTTGTTTGTTTGTCTCGTTTTCTACCTGTGTTTGTGTTCTTTGTGCAATTTACATGGATCATCAACCATCGTCTGATTTAGATCTGAGTTGAGCAAAATAAATTAGAAATTTTTTTCTTCGATTTTTATTCACGAAAATCTAATCGAATCTTGTTTTTAGCAACAGCAAGTGGCGCTGTCGATGAAGCTATATTCGAAGAAGCATTCGAAACAACACAAACTATTCTGGTAATCATAACAAAGCAAATTATCTTTGTGTAAAATCAGCCATGTTTGTTAGATCTCATCGGGCAAGGATGTGGAAAATCATCTGGCCAATATTCGAGATATCCTAGCAGATACAAATAACGATTGGGAGAAACGTGTTGATGCTGTAAGAATTTCGATTTCTCCTGTTTTTTTTTGTTTGTTCGAAAGTTTGTCTTTTAGTTGAAAAAACTTCGTTCATTATTGGCATCAGGTGCCGATGATTACGATGAATTCTTTCGTAATCTTCGTCAACTCGATTTGCCATTGGTTGCTACAGTCAAAGATTTACGTTCGCAAATCGTTCGAGAAGTTTGCATCGCTTTATCGTACATGTCCGTTCGTTTGAATAATCGGTTCGATCGAACAGCTGAAAACGTTCTCCCAGCCACGCTAAATCTCATTCAAAATAGTGCAAAAATTATTGCTACAAGTGGTGCCGTTGCTAATCGATTCATTGTGACGAATACTCAATCAGTTAAATTGATTCCATTGATTTTAGCTGGCATTGAATCGAAATCGAAAGAGATTCGGAGGTTCGAGAAAGAAATAGTTTTTTTTTCTGTTAGAAAATTGTTAAAAATTCTTCGTAGACATACATATGAATTGTTAGTCATCATTTTATCGAATTGGGACTTTGGTTTTATGGAAAAACACGGTCAATTAATTCATGATGCGATTAAACGAGGTCTCTCGGATGCCGATGCCGACGCTCGATCATTTGCGAGAAAATCCTTCGGATTATTTCGAGATCATTTCACGTCTTTAGCTGAAATTCTCTTAGCATCACTTGATGCGTCGAAACGAAAGACTCTCATGGTTTGTCATCGTCGAAATGAACTCGATTTTCGAATTATCGATTTTCTTCTAGGGAGAAATGAGTAATGCATCAAGCACGCATTCATTAGCAAGTATCGGCAGTTCGAGAATTCGAACGTCAATTAAATCGACTCGACTTACGAATATAGGTAGGTGAAAAACAACGCTGTTCGCATGAAGAAATCATATTGAATTGTAGACATGCAAGATACAGCAAGTAGTTTAGCTCGATCGTCAAGCGCTAATGAGCTCGCTTTACGACAGAAAAATGCTGCATCAGCTGGTAGATTGATTGAGCTTTGAATTGAAAGACACTATTCCTTTCGGATTAATCCAATTTCTGTGCGGTTTTTAGGTCTGAACACATCTGCAAGTCGACCACGAGCGCTTCCAGCTGCGAAACCATCGACTCGTTCGTCTAAAACAGTCTCTCAATCAACTCCAGGTAGTCGATCGACATCTCCACGTTCACTTCGATCGTCACAGAATCTATCGGCGACAATGCGCACGCCAACGAATACACGTTCACGTATTCCAACTGGATCGAACAATGGCTCGAGAATATCAAGTCGAGAGTCGAGTCCCGGTCGAACACGTACGTATAATTCATACTTAACTAAGTTCCTTCGAGAAAGAGCTTTTTTTCCAGCGGGTTCTTCGTATACAATCGGATCTAAACGTCGATATGGACGTAAGTTTAGTCTAGGATAGTTAAATGTCGTGTGTATTAACATTCGTATTCGTAGTTTATCCAAATTTTGATTCTTTCTGAAACTCTGTCGAATTTTAGGACCCTATAGCTCTCGAACAACGGCTAGTGAATACGGTGGTGATCGTCGTGTCAGTAGTTCACTGTACGGAGATAGTGGTGATGATGCATCGGAAACATCAAGTATCTGTTCGGAACGATCACTTGAAGATATCGCCGATATTCTACGTCGTATGTCGAGCAACGAATGGGCTGAACGGAAGGAAAGTCTAACAAGTTTACATCATATGACACGAGCTGGTCGAACGTTTAGTGCACCTGAATTAAAACGTTTGACTGATTTATTAGTCAAACGTTTCTATGATCCACATTCGCAAGTTCTCTCGACATTTCTCGATATTCTACCGGAATTTATTCATACATATAAACGTGAATTAAACGATTGGTTGTACGTTCTTCTTACACGTTTACTCACACGTATGGGCGCACCGGACGTTCTCGAATCGAATTATAAGAAATTAAAATTATCTCTCGAGATCGTTCATACTTCGTTCGATATTCGTGCGCAATTCAATGTTCTCATACGATTTATTAACGATAATACATCGGCACCGAATTTAAAAGTCAAGGAAATTCTTCTACGTTATCTACAACAAATTCTTCAACATACGGAATCGAATGATATCAACAATAATGCCGATATAAGAATTGCATTAACGAAAATAATTAGTTGGTCGAGTGAACCGAAAAGTATCGAGATGAGAAAGGTAAACAAGAGAAAGAAAGAAAATATTTGCAATCGTTTATCGATTATCTAGGCTGCACAAGCGGTTATTATTGCGTTAAATAATCTAAATCAATCGGAATTTAATGTAATGCTCACAACTCTACCACCGACATATCAGGATGCTGCTACAAAAATAATTCAATCTGCTAGTGACAATCCAACAAATCTTGACCATAAGTTCGCTTTTTTTTCCTATTTTTCAATTGAATTTCAAGTTTTTTCTTTCCTTTGTTGCTGTTAGATTTGATTTTTTTCAACGTTCGAGCTCAACATCAATTCATAATGACCAACAGATGCCATCCTACGCATCCGACATGCGTATTTTAATGGAAAATATGCGTGCTTTAAATGTCAACCATCGGCAAGATGATCTTTCATTAGTAAATTCATCAGCAGACAAAACAAAAGGACATCGATCGATGATACCTATTCGACATTATACACCCTCGATGTATCGTTCGTCTGAACCATCTGATGTAAATACTTTTTTCTCCTACACAAACATAACTCGAATAACATTTCGCTTTAGAATATTGCCGATACCAATGATCGACCAGCTGCTATTGATATCGCATTAAATGTAGCGAATAATTCGACGTTATCGAAAGATCAACGTCAACATGCTCTACGTTCAATATTTAAATTTGCCAAAATTAAAGATGACGAAACATGGGAAGTCGCATTTAGTAAAACATTAAATGTTTTAACACAAATTCTTGATAATACTCAAGATGATATTCTCTATAAAGTCCATAGTTTACGTATTCTAAGAGAATTATTAATATTTCATACGTCATTATTTTTTAACTATATTGAATTAACTATTTTTCGTATACTAAAAGCACAAAGTGAAACCGAGAGTGAAGTGAGTTTGAATGCTGCTTTGTAATTAGTTGAAAAAAAAAACAACGACATATCCTATCTAGATAACGCGTTCGGCTGAACAAGCTGCTCATGCAGCTGCTGAATATCTTCCACCTGAAAATACAATCCGTGTCCTCAAACCTATCATTGAACAAGCGAAATTTCCAATGAATCAATCGGCTATAAACATGTTACAAAAAGCAATCGAATTTATGAACAAAGATCTCTGTTTAGAACTCATGCCCGAAATGATTCCACCACTTCTAACCGTAAGTTGAAAGCTCATCGTTGTTGTTGTTGTTATTTTGATTTCAAAAAAAATGTATATCAAGGTATGGGATGCTAATTCCCATAATCTCTCAGCTACGTCCAATGTAAGTGCATGAGGAATATTTGATGACAGTGCTTGTTGCATGGGAATAAGTCCAATGCTTGACTTTGAACGAAACAATCGAAAAAATGATTCGATATTTGAAATAACATTTTTATTTTGTGTGTTTTAGTCATGGGACAATGAAACATCGAGTGTTCGAAAAGCAGCAGTGTTTTGTATAGTTTCTATTTATATGATTGTTGGCGATGCAGTTCGTACGCATTTACATAAACTAAGTGCAAGCAAGGTAAATTTATGTTTGTCGATCGATAAATCCGAGATAAAAAAAACAAGATATTTTTATTTTTTAATCAGATTAATGTTTCTTTTTCCACTTGTCTTCGAACCAGATTTGATCATGCTTGTTTTTTTTTCTAGTTAAAATTACTAAATGTTTATATTTCAAAAGCTCAACAACAACCATCAACAACTAATACCGAAAAACTCACAACAGCATCGAACGGAAATATTGAATAATAATAAACATTCTTTTTTTATTTGTTTTGCGCGTGTGTACATAGAAAGCTAGTTGTCTTCTTCTTCTTCTGTTTTCCTCGAGAAATTCTATGTATGTGTGTTTATTGAAAAATAATAAATTCCCTTTATTCATTCAATATCAATAAAATGGTTCTTTCCTGTTAATCAACAACCTGAGATACATACAAATTGCTTCGAAAAACAGCCGAATCTCTTATCATATGAATAACTGACTAAAACGCATATTGACCTTTGAGTTTCTTACTGACATTATTCATTCGTATGAATTTCAAGTAATTTATGACAAGAATTTTATATTTAATGTTTGACGGAGGCGAATTCAAAAAAAAAAGAAGAAGAACGAAGAGAACGATGGATACGGATGATAGAAAAAAAGAACGTTGTTGTTTACCGAACAGATTTTTCTGATTAAAGAATTAGCTCGATAAACAGATTGATTAATTAACAATTCTGTTGAGCAGATAAACGAACAGAAAATAGTTCGAGCAAGGATATTATCTCGTTTGCTAATATCCTTTTGCGTGGTTGGAATTGTCAATCAAAAGAAAACATACGTCAGTAACAAAGTGTAAAAAATAAAATCGGAAAGTTATCTGAGAAGAAAATCTCATCCGATATATGATTCCTATTTCCCGAGGTCAAGCTTACTAATACTACTATAGGTTTTCTTCAAGCGATAAATTCCAAGTGTATTAAGTAGATTAAAAAACAAAATGCTTAACAGAAAAAAAATAAGAGGAGTATTTTAATTTTTAAATTAAAGTAGAATATTCAATCATCGAACTAATCGTATTTGGTTCGTGTTTTGATTACGAGAAGAAAATAGCAGAGAAGAACAAGAAAAAAAATCTATATTATCTTTTTCGCAGAGGCGTAGAGAAAGATAGACGAAGAAAAAACTCGTGAAAGAGAAAGCGAGAGACAGAGAGAGAGAGAGAAGAACTTTTTCTTTATATTGTCATCGTTTTTCTCTTGTTTCTCATCAGTGTCATTTTCATCCACCTTCAATCCATATATCGTCTACTTGTCAACAAATAATAATAAAAAAAAGCACTTTCTTGTTTCGAAGTTTGATTACTGAACAAAGTGATTTAATTCATTCTGTTTTTTTTTTCTCTTGTCTTATTAAAGATTATTATCCACAAAAACAGTTAACATGAAATATCTTATCGTTTTATTCGCTGTACTACTTATTTTGGTGCAAATCTGTTCATCGAATGCTGTCGAACAAAGTGAAAATTCTTTGGACAACGACAATCTTGAATTGTAAGTTCATATTCTTTTAATGTTATAATTAGTTTTTTGTCTACTTGAGCTTGTCAGAGACATCGTGTAAATAATTTATCTATCCGTTCAAGATATTCCTTCTTTTTTATTTTTAATTTGAAAATCAAAACTATTCTGTCTAGTCGAGAGAAAAAAAGAGCACGTTTTCGGTTCATAAATCATTTTTTATGAATTGTTTCGAGCATTGACATCGCATGTTTGTCTTTGATGATAGTATCATGTGTTTTTTGATTTCCCGCATTCTTTTGATTGAATTACGTTGATTTTTTTTCGATAGACTGTCGAAGCGACGAATTTCAACACCATGGGGAAAACGATTGACTGGATCGTGGGGTAAACGTTTGACCGGTTCGTGGGGTAAACGTTTGACTGGTACATGGGGAAAACGAGCAGCCGAAAGCGATAGTGATGAACTCTACCAACGAATCCTTCGAGAAATCTATAATACAGCACGTCTCAAGCAATTAGAAAATCCCCACTATTCACCAGATGATGATTGTAAGTAGGAGAACTCTCTCTCTCTGTTCGAATATTTGTGTTGTTGTTGAACTCGAAATTTATTTCCTAGCTGATTCGTTCACTTTAGAACAATTGATTGCACAGCGTCACCTCTGGAAAGACGACAATTGAAAACCAACGAACAACTCAAAATCCAAGAATATCTATTCATTTAATGTTTTTTTTTGACTACTTCTTCTCCTTTAATCTTTCTTTTTTTTCTTATACGTTTTTGTGTCATATTCAACAAAAAAAAAAGAAAAAGAAAACGAAACAAGAGCAAATTAATAAAATCAAGCAATCTCTATTGCTGTGCATTTTTTTTCAACAACACAAATCATACCGGTTAACAATCGATTGTAAGTTATTCGTGCAACAAATTTCATGTTTATTCAATCAAATATTTCATTTATCATCCGGAAATCAAATTGACAGTTATTGTAGATATTTTTAGTTTATTAAGAAACGAAAGATAAGAACATACACTAGCTAAGTGAAAATCAAAATTAAATGTTTGTTTGTTTGCTTTTTCTGATCAATGAATACAGTTTAAAAAAGAGAAAGAGAGAGAGAGAGCAAAGTAAATATTATCAATACGTTAACCAAATGAATGAATCGATGCTAAATAAATATTATGGAACACAAGAAAAAACTCGATGATGATTTAATTAGCAGCTAAGGCCAGGCAAAGTTTGTTTTACCATAAACCTGAAAAAATCAATCGATTGCCTTTTCCAATTATATAAAACTACTAATTACCTTGAGATTGACCGCCTGGAGGTTGGTGTACACGTGTTGTTGGTCGTTGTGTTTTGTCGTCCCATTGTTCGCCTGATAGAGCAAAGCCTGAGTCGAATAAATTTCTTCCGCCTAGAAGTCAGAAGTTCGTTTTTTCTCTCTCTCTTTCGGAACTTCTTGATTAGACAAACCCGATTTCGTCAACGGTCGATTGTGAAAATTCGATGATGGGTCGTTTCCGTCTTTCGTCGGCAACGGTTTAGTGATATCGATCACCTCGCCCGTGTACGGTTCACGTTCGATTTTTTGTTGTTTAACGATTTCTTCACGAAGTTGTTCGCGTTTTTTCAATTTTTGATAAACATACTCGGGATGACAAAGTGTCGGAACGAATTTACCTGCACCTTTCACTGCTTTTAACTAAACACATCAAAAGTAAATAGAAAAAATAGAAGATATTGTTTCACAAACTTCGCCATTTTCGAAAGCAACTTTGCCAGCGAAGATTGTCGTTACGGGTAAACCTTTACATTGTAGACCTTCGAAAATATTAAAATCACACGCTTGATGATGTGTTGCAGCGGAAATCGTTTTAGTTGCTTCAGGATCCCAAAGAATACAATCACCATCCGATCCGACAGCAATTCGACCTTTCTTTGGATAGATATTGAAGATTCGAGCAGCATTTGAACTTGTTACAGCAACGAATTGATTTACATCGAGTTTGCCCGTTTCGACACCTTTCGTCCAGATCACAGCTAGACGATCTTCGACACCATTGACTCCATTTGGAATCTAACGTTCAATTTGATTGTGTTTTTGCTTTTACATATACAAAAGAAAGATCTACTTTTCGGAAATCATCTTTTCCAAGTGCCTTTTGATTTGCATTGAACGTACAATTATCCGTACCTGTTGCCGATAATGAACCACTAGGAATAATCAAAGATTCATTCAGAATAATCAACGACATAACTATTTGTTCATCATACTTAGCTAACAGATCCATGAGGTAACTTGCTGTTGCTGGATCGTCACGAAGCGGTGGAGACATGACATGTGCAGCTGCATGTCGCCAGCATTTATTAAAATATTGAGTACCATCTGCTCCTAAACTTGCGGCTATTGGCTCACCGAATACTACTTGACCTGAATGAAAATCGGAGTTTGTGTTGTTGTTGTTTTTTCTTCTTAACTTCGATTTTTCTACCTTTTAATCGAGCTTCGCAGATTTTGTCAGCTGCGGTTTTACTCATAACATGTACGACATATAACGGACATCTTAGGAAACAAAAATAAACAGTATTTTCATAGAATTCTTGAATGAAAACGATACCTAGTCTCTTCAGCAATTGTTATCGCACGATTGGTTGCTTCCGCTTCAAGCTACACGAGAGAAGAGAAGAGAAAAAAAGTGATTAAATACTGAAAAAAAAACCAATAAATCACGTTCTCCTCTCGAGAAGTTCGTGATACCTTTTCTGGTCGACTGAGAAGATGTCCTTCGGGTCCTGTTATGCCTAATGTTGACATTTCTTTTTCTAATTCTTTTATAATTGAACCATTTTCAGCGTGAACCATGGCAATACCGCCTAGTTCACGACATTTCGTAAATACTTGAAACATTTCATCGTCTTCTAACATAAAAACACCTTTGTATGCCATAAACATCTTAAATGAATTGATTCCTAGAAGTATTTTTCTCATTTCGATTCTTGCAACAACAAAAAAAAACTGAAACTCAACCTTTTTCTTTCGCTAAGATTTCCATATGTTTCGCTGTATCCTCATTCCAACTGGTAACAGCGGCATGTAAAGCATAATCACAGCAAACTTTAGCATCGGCTCGTTCACGCCATTGATCATAGGCTTCAAGAAGTGACTGATCTTTTGCCGGAATAACAAAATCAACTAAAAATTAATCCATTGTTAATCACACTTAAGATAGATTTTAATCTTAGATATATATATATGTGTGTGTGTGTGTGTGCGCATCAGACATAATATTGATACTATCTCATCTCTTTCTTTTTTGACAGGTCAGGTAAAGACAATTTCGCACAACATCGTCGAGACTCATAAATCGACGAAGCAAAAATATTTATAACATTGTTAAATTTCGTTTTTTTCTTTACTTTTCTCATGGCAATTGATCAATCTGTGATCGTCGGTGTTATACTTGGTCTCCTATTTCTCATGATTATTTCAACATTTTCAATATGTATTTGTTATCAATACAAACGTTTGAAACACAAACAAAATCCAATAAATTTCAGTCCGAAATCGATTCGATCGATCTCAACATTCAACGACGATTTTCATAATAATCAAACGCTCTTAGTGTCATCGCGACGTTTAGCTATCTTAGAATCACAACAAATCAATCAAAATTATTTCTACGACAATTCTTCATTCGATAATAATGAGACAATAATGCGTTTCTAAACAAATACACGTACTTATTGTTGTCGTGCCACCGGCAAGTGCAGCTTGAGTGCCCGTTAAAAAATCATCGATAGATCGTGTGCCCATAAAAGGCAACTCGAAATGCGTATGTGTATCGATTCCACCTTGACGAATGAAAAGAAAGATCCTTGTTTTTTTGTTTTGTTTTGAAATAAACTACCTGGCATCACGTATTTGCCTGTTGCATCGACAACTTTCGTTCCATTGGGCACGCTGAGATTTGTGCCGATTTGTCTAGAAGAATAATTTCATTAGCAAACGAGAAGAAAAAACAACAATGACGAATTATACTTAATAACTCCATCTTCGATGAAAACATCAGCAGTTGTTGTTCCATCATCGTTGACAATTCGGCCACCTTTAATCAATAGTCGATTGGATGATGTTGCCTGAAAATTCGATTTAGTTAATGTATCCTGTTGAACAGGATGAATGACACGAAAAACTGTTCGAGGATTTCCTGATCTTGACGATGATCGATCGGGATTTTTAATAACATAGAAACTCGAATCTGGATTCGAATGAGACGCGATTTGTTCGTGTTCACTTCTCGAAGGTATAAAACGAAAACAGGAACTAGCTGAATTCGGCTGATCTTCGACATCTGACAACGATGACGACATGTTTTCCTTCGAAGAGCTACTCAGTCAGAATTCTGTGTCTATACTCTCATAAACATCTCGACTAGGCATTTCTGTTTTTTTCTCCTTTTTTTTTCTCGCCTCGTTTTTTCTTCTTCTTCGTCTACTCGTCGGATGTTCATCCGCGTCTTTTTTTCTTCTTTCTCAGCAGTGTTTTTTTTCGTTCCGTTCAAAAAGAGGAAAAACTTTATTAGTTCCAATCTTACGTCCGTTTTGTTTGAGGGTGTCGTTGCCATCTAATTTCGAAATCTAAAAGCAAAGAAATAACACTGAATTGAAAGCAGCATTTGTTTTCTTATTTGCATGAGATAAATGTCAACTAGGTCGATCGATATCGACTATCACCTGTATAGATTTCTCTTTTGTTCTATATTTGTTTAGTAGATACTTAATAAATGGAAGTGTGACATATCGATCATATCGTATTAAGTTCTATTGTATGTAGATCAGTATAAGAGAAAAAAACAACAAAGAATCCACTATCTGCACTCTATTCACCTGGTTTTATTTCGTTGAAAGGAAAGGACATAGAAAAAAAAACACGATAGATGGAATGAATCATTTTCTTATTAAAAATAAGTCACACTTGCCAATCATTCGATTAAATGTCAATTAAAGAAAATTATAATCCGATGATTTTACCTTTGTTTTTCGCTTCAATTAATAATAATATTATCCTTATGTTTAAAAGCATGATTAACTACTGACATCTATCACGAATAAATAAAAATTTAAATAAATCTTCGATTTGATTTAGAATTTCTCAAAATATTGTTCTCGTATTTAACCAAAATATGTACGAAAGTCTTGCTCTTTCGATTGTATTCAACCAATCCATATGCTTTGCCTGGTTCTCTTCTCTTCTTTAGTAGTTTTCCATAATTAAATTGTCTCGTTCAAAAACGTATTTATTTATATTTTTAGATAAACAAACAATGGAAAATTCATCACTACCAAGTACATCGGGTGTTGATGAATGGCATGATGCATCAGCTGAAACCAGTCCTGCACAGACAGCAACTGAGTCGAAGAAAAGATCTAATACAGGCACACAAGAAAAACGTACAATGCAATTCAGCGGTAATCTCGATATCAATGTTGATCTCAATCTCGGGCCAGCACCATTATCCTACGAAGATAAAGCTATAAAAGAACGTGAAAATTGTGATTATTCCGTTAAGATCACATTGGACATGGCAAAGAACGGCACAGCACCGAGAAAGATTCGTATTTATGCCGATGGTAAATTGAAATCTGTCAAAATATTGCGTTGTTTTAAGAATATTTGTTTATTTATCAAAGGTATTTACGATCTTTTTCATGCTGGTCATGCTCGACAGTTGATGCAAGCGAAGAATATCTTTAAAAATGTTTATCTACTCGTTGGCGTTTGCAATGATGATTTAACACACAGTAAAAAAGGTAAAACAGTTATGGACGAAGCTGAACGATACGAAAGTGTTCGACATTGTCGATATGTCGATGAAGTTGTTACCGATGCGCCTTGGGTCTTAGATGATGAATTTCTAACGCAAAATAAGATCGATTTTGTTGCACATGATGAAATACCTTATGGAGCTGAAGGTAGCGATGATATCTATCAACATATAAAAGTAAAAATCTAGTCGTTCATTGTCAAAATCGAAATTTCGAAATTTCTTAGGCTCGCGGAATGTTCGTTGCAACACAACGAACTGAAGGTGTGTCAACATCGGATATCATCTGTCGGCTCGTTCGAGATTATGATATGTATGTTCGACGAAATCTTGCACGTGGCTATTCAGCACAAGATTTAAACGTTGGTTTTATTAAAAAGAATCAGATCGAATTTCAATCGAAAATCAATACTGTTAAATCGAAATTTCGTACCTATGAAGAAGAATCAAAAACATTCATGGAACGTTGGGAAGATCGAAGCAAAGAATATATTCATAGTTTTATAAGTCTTTTTGAAAAGACCGGTGTTTTGCATTTATTACATCGTTCACAATCACCATTTATGTCAACAGGTGGCAAAAGTGATACCGAAGAAGAAGATAATCATTCCAAACAATAAAACTAATCTCTCTCTCTCTCTCTCTCTCTATGATATCGAACAAATAAATATATTCGATTGCTTTCCAGCGACAATTAGCTACTATTTTGCTGTATTTTTGCTTTCGATTTTTGAAACTAATCACGCTAAATCGGCACAATATCTATTTTTTTTAAAGTTTGCCTGTATTTTTGTTTTCTCTTTTGTTCTGTGATTGGCATGATCTAAATAAGAACCAATCAAACCGATAAAAACGAGTAACTCAATATTAACTTTAACGATCGAAAGGAACGAAGAAAAGAGCGAGAGAAAGAAAAAAAAGAGAATAATACTTGGTATGGGTTATAAAAAACATATTAAGTTCAGTGTTCGAAGATGAATCTACTCGTAAAAAAGAAAACGCGAGGGCAAAAGAAAGAAGAGAAAAGAAAGAAAAAAGATGGAACTTAACCACGATTCGTCAATGCTAACAGAGTTCTCTGTTTTTCTTCTTTTTTTGCTGAATGACATTTTCTGTTTACATGATCAAAAGTTATCAATTTCGTCGTTAAAATATCAATTGACTTGAAGAACAAAACGATTGATAAGAATCTTGACATCGATAGATTCTTATCAAATAACAAACTATACCCAAGCTCGTTCTTTTTTTAGGTAGATAGATACTTCTATTAGCATTCCACGTTGTTTCGTTTCTGATTTACTATTTCAAATGGATAAACGTCTTCATAAAACATCTTCTCATCTAACATATCGACATTATTTATTTCATTTCAAATGGCCTTTAATTGCATTTATATTTTCATGTGTATTTATTTCATTGATTCAAACTAATTTAAGTACAATACTAACACCATTATCCGAACGATTGAATGATAATATACCAGCATGGTCGCTAAATGTCATCTATCCAACAGATATTTTCAATGGAAAATCTGTAAATTCGAATGTTACAGTTTATTTTATGAAAAAAGATCGATTGAAAGCAATCGATGATGCATTTGCTGTTAAAAAACACGAGAAAACTATTTTACCATTGGAATCAAATCAAACATTTTCATCAAAAACATTCTTAATCTTGGAATATACAAACGTTTTTGGTAAACCACGTTTTTGTACGCATACAAGAGAAGAAATCTTTGGTAAAACCTGTCCGTATAAAAACTGGTAGGATTCATATAATGAAAAGCAAAAAAAAAACAGAGCGTTTGAATTGAATTTAGTGATTATACGTGCGATCTAAACTTAGATAAAGAAGCCGATGTACTTCTCATGCATAAACGTGATTTAAATAAAGAACACTTAGACCAAATTCAACGAGATCCCGATCAAATTTGGTTACTTTGGCATGATGAGTCAAATGAGAAATCACCGGAAATAAATAGATTTAAATTCAATTGGACAATGACGTATCGTATGAGTGCGGAAGCGTCACTATCAGCTTACGGAATCACAATAGCTAAACAAAAACCATGGTCAACAAACAAATTTTCCGCATGGATTAATGAACAATATGAAAAACGATTTAATCAAGCTGTTTGGTAAAAAAAAACAAAACTTTTGAATTCAAAAATCGAATCTTGCCCGTAGGTTTGTCTCGAATTGTGCACCAAAGAAACGTTTAAAACACTTTCGATCCTTACGAAAACATTATCCTATTGTTGCATTTGGTCAATGTATATCATCAAATGAAAGCTATTCACGCAATGCTCATATTCATTCCGATGTGAAATGTAATCGGCAATCATCATGCGAAAAACTATACCTATCAACATCGAAATTCTATCTTGCATTCGAATCACAGACATGTACAGATTATATAACAGAAAAATTTTGGCGTACACTTGCTGTCGGTGCGATACCGATTATTAGTGGCCCTGAACGAGGCAATTTCGAACGTATTGCGCCACCGAATTCGTTTCTACATATTGATGATTATGAAACGGAAGTTGATCTTGCAAAAGTGTTAGATCAAATATCAACAAATCGAACTTTATTTCAAGAATATCATCAATGGAGAAGATTTTATGATGTATTATATGAAGCAAAGGATGTTGATCCGTATAGATTTTGTGAATTATGCTATCGTTTAAATACGAATAAACACAGAATTTGGTATGAAAATATTAATGAATGGTTCTTAGATAAATGTTAAATTAAAACTATACTATTTATTATTATTATTATTTTTATTAATAAAAATTTATTATATCAGATATAACCTTGAGACATGAAATGAATCGATTATATTATGTTATGTTATATTATATTGATAGAACGTGAAAGGGTACTCAACTATGAGTGCAATTTCTGCTAAAATTCTTCCGATTAGCTCTTCAATATTTCAACATTTATTTGTCACTCATCTATGACATTTATTGAATAAAAACAGTAAAGTAAATAGGTCGAATCAACAAAAATGAAATAGGAAAGTTTTGTTCTCCGCTTATGACAACAAATAGAGTAGAACTAATGCCATCAGAACGGAAAGACTCGCAGTTTTCTTTCGACTTCCATTACAAAAATCTGTTGTACAGCAATACCGAGTGATTTCATCAGCGATCGAAGTTGATGGAATTATAGATGAAGACGTGACACAATTTAAAAAAGCTGCTCGACCAATACTGTTAGGATTGCTGGTAAACACGTCTTTCTAGGAAAAGAAAAAGATTTTGTAACTGAAAAAGAAACAGCTAATATATACAGCGCAACCGGCAGAAACTCCTGTCGGCGTGACCTGAGTTACACCCGAGCCTTTGGGGTTGAAATTAGAACCGCAGCCATCAGTACCTGGTGTACATGAATAACAAGTGAGACTTTGTGAAGTAGGTAACATAGCTAGATATTTATCAGATAAACATTTTTCTCACAAATCAAGATGCTCGAACTTACCAAGTAAAACCATACACGAGAAAAAAGATTCTGTTGAGATCATTTTATACTGTGTGAATGAAAAAAGATCGAAACATCTTATATATCAGTTGTTACTAAGATTTTGTTTATCGTTACTAACTATTGAAAAGAATAAATTCATCCTTTGGTTGTTTACTAAGGCAGCTGACTGCAATTTATTTCAGCAAGACGACTTATTGGTTTTAAGTTGCTTGATTACCTAGAAAAATTCTTCTTCTTCTTTTTCCTACGGACACATAAATCACAATTCAATTACGCCAACCGTTATAAGTAACTGTGCATCATTTCGAAGAAAAAAACTATTCGAAATTCTCAGAATCTGACGAGTGGGAACTCGAAATCTGTTTTTCGAAATTCAAGATTATCCACTGCAGAGTCTTTCGGAAACAGAGAGATCAAGTAATGGTTGTTACAGATCCTTTGTAAAACTTATTCTTCAAATGACGGATGCGATTAGAAAAAAAGCACAATGTATGCCTTTGACTGATATTCTAACTCTATTTGTCTGTAATTTACATATTAGGGAAGTTTAAAAACCAATAGATCTTTTCGATAGAAGCAGAGCAAATTTCTACTGTATTTATTGAAATACAAATCTATTTTATTGGATAACTCAGTTATTTTGCTGCAATCCGCAAGCTCTTGCAGTCAACCGCCTTATCTCGAGTGGAATTCTAGTATTTGTTAGATAATCATTTATTTAAGGGATGAATATTCGCTCAGAGTGTATGAATCAATTGTATCGATAAGTAACTACAGGAAATATGCAGCTCAACTTTCGGAAGATGACTGTCGTTTCAATAGACTATTTTCAATTGATACGCTAACGACTGTAGGAGTCAAATTTCTATTTGTTGTCGATGATTTCTTTGCTTGTAGTTTTGATGAAATTCGATCGATTTTCCATCCATATTCTATTGATAATTGTTCGAATGTCTTTCGAAGTAATTCATCGTTTGTGTTCAAACAGAATGAAGTCAATTGTTGTTCAAGTTTTTGATTTGTTTCTCGAAGAAGACGTACGTCAATATCTGTTTCATTGAAATTCGATTGAATTCGTTTGATCTAAAATATATTCGAGAAAATCTCGTGAAGAAATCGATTCGATGGCAAACATGTTGTTCGGCACGATCGATTTTTGTATGATACTGTTGAATATCATTTTCAAGTTTCGATTGCAATTCACGTTTATCCTCCATGATATCATTGATTTGTTTGATTTCATCGGTATCAATCTATCAAAAAAAAAAACTCGTTACTCAAAAGATTTAATAAAACTGATTCATTACAGATTGGCGTTCATCGTTCTCGAAATTTTTGATAATTTTCTTTCGAATTTTAACTTGTTCTGAAACAGCTCTCAAATGTTCTTCCAATTGTTCAATCATCATGAGATCCGGATCGGTTGGATTTAATTTCTCGAAATTCTTTTTCATATCCTTATTATTCCATTTGAGTATTTGTACTGTATTTTCCAATGCTCGCAATTCTCGTTCACCTTTTCTAATCAATGCTTCCAATTGATCGCCTTGTCTCAATAGTTCTTCTTTGATTTGTGCAAACTAAAATTCTCTTCTCTGGAAAAATAAACACAAAACAATGAATGTACTTGAATAACATGTTGAGCTTGATGAAGAATATTTTCTTCGTCTGATTGATCCGTATTCAATTTCATTGCTAATGTTTCATAACGATGTTTTAACTTATCGATTCGATTGATTCGTTGAGTAAGTTCAGTTGATATCGATAGTTTTTTTGTTCGTTCATCATTGAATTTCACTCGAAAGAGTTGAATATTTGCTCGAATTTCTAATCGTCGTTCTTTTATTGCCTAGAGAAATATGATTTGGACATTTTTTTGCATCGAAAATGAAATTAAACCTTTTGTATTTCAATTTGTTGTTGTTCTAGATTCGAATTGATTTCCGATGATTGATGAAGATGAGATTTTAAACGTTTTAATTCAATCAAAAGTAGATTTTCTTCGATGAGAAGATCCTAAATTCTCGTTTTACTTTCGAATTCAATTCCAATGCGTATTACTTCTTTTTTAATGCTCTGTTTTCGAATTGATTTCTCGCTTAAGACGACATACAAATCAAATTGAACAAATTTCTCTTGAAAATCTTGTTTTTCTTTATCCAATTGTTCATAATCGCGTTTAATAATTCTTAGTTCATCATGTAAAATCTTCAATTGATTTTCAATTTGATTCATTTGTGTTTTTTTCATATTGTATTCGGTTCGTAGATCTCGAATTTTCGATTCGAATTCGCTGACTTTCTCTTGTGTTTGTTCGTTTAAAATTCGATTTAAACTTCGATCAATCGTTTGTCGAATGAAATCATGATGATAGATAAGCTCCTGTTGTTTCAATAGTTGTTGATCGAATTGAAGAATTTGATTTTTCGATGTTTTCAATTGATTTCGATAGGCTTGATTGTTTCGTTCGATAAATTTTTCTCGTTGACGAAAATGATACAATTCATTATGAATGGAAAAGAATTTTTTTTCGAATTTAAGAAATTGTTTTCTCAATGTTTGCTGATATTTTTCTTCGTTAAACATTAAATGTTCGAATTTTTTCAATTTTTCTTCGAGAGAATATTTTGCATTGATAATCGAAGATTTTCGATTGAGAATTCGTTGATGACGATGTTTGAGTTTAGTTAAGCTCGTTTGACACGTTCGAATATCGAGTTTGAATTGATTGACAAGAGCACGTTCGTGTGCAAGTTGATTTTCTGTATTGATCAGGACGATTTTTATCGAAGATATCTAAAGAATAAAAGCAAAACAAGTTTTGACGGTGTTGAAAGAATTGAAATTTACATCGTGTTCGAATGATTGAGCAATTTCATTGCTCGATTGTTGTTTGGTTCGTAATGTAACGAGTTTTTTCTCGGTTTGATCGATGAATTTCTCGAGTAGTGAATTCGTTTTCTGTTCATTTTCAAAGAATTTCTTTTGTTCGGCAAGTTCTTCTTGTTTAAAACGTGTTTGCTTTTTAATTTCAATTAATTTCTAAATCGAAATCAAACGATTACTTTTCGAAAATAAGTTGACAATTTTACTAAACAAAATCTTTCGATATTTTCATCTTTTCGTTGTAATTGTTGAAGTATCGATTGCCAATGTTGAAGCAATTGTTGTCGTTGAGAATACGAGCGACGAAATTGTTCAGCTAGTTTATCTAATTCGATTTGATGCGATGAATAATCAATCGATTGTTCTTGAATTGAACGTTTGAGTTGCAGAAGTTTATTTGAATTTCGATTCAATTCGAATGTAAGATCCTTGAAGAAATCAATTGAGAATTTATTCGAGATGTGTGATCAGCTGACTTTTATTCGACTGTTATCCTCTTGAGTGTATTTCATCAAAGCAAATGTATCTTCATCACGTTTTTTGATTAATTCAACGAGTCCATCGAGTTTATCTCGATCGATCATCGTGCTACTTTCGACTTTGTTTATTTGACATTTTAATTGATCGATTTCTTTCTACAAAAAAAAAAACTTTTTGATCGATTTGTTTTTCCTTTTTGTTTTCTGTACTAAAAAGATATTTTGCTGTACAACATATTTTTCTATATCAATATCAGCATTGTCAATCATTTTTTCTATCCGTTGCCTTTCGATTGAATAAATATTGAGATAAGATTTCTCGGTGTTTTCTTCCGTTCGGCAAGCATTTAACAATCTCTAGACGATGAATATTTGTTCATTGAATGAGGTAATAAATTCATTTTACTTGAATACTCGTTAGTTCATCTTCGATTCGCTTCAGATGTTGTTCGATCAGTTGTATTCGTTCGAGATTTTCTTCGCGTTGAATTTGCAAATCGACACATTGTTTCGATTTCAATTCAATACGTTCTTCTAGCAATTTATTTTCTGTATTACTCAATGCAATTGGAATACGTTCATCCATTTTATTCGTTTAATTAAAAAGCAATCGCGCAAAAAAAAGAAGAACACAAAGACACAAGCTTATAGTTAGTTTGTCGAATAAATGCCCAAGGAAAGCGAAGTAACTGAATTCGTTCGAAAATGACTTCGAATTCGTCGAGTTAATTCAGGCCATGATATTAATCCAATGACAGGCACAAGCATTTCGCATAGATAAACGCAAAAATAGAAAACATTTTCAGCATCTTGAGACACACTTTTTTTTCGAAATGTTGAAATCAACGAAAGAACTGATAATGGCATCCAAACGATCGTATAAACGATTGAAACAGATAGAAGTTGAATGATCATCCGGGAATTTTTCGACCAATTCCGAAGATTTTGTTGCATTTCTCGACGTGTCCAAAGAACACGTACGAGCAGAAATAATGATCCAAAGATTATAACAAACACTGGCAAAATTATATTAAATAACCAATTAAATTGTGAAAGACCGTCGATTTTATCGATACAATTTTGACCACATAATAACGAATTATAGTTAAACTCGGCATCACATCGAACAAGACTATTTGTTAAAATATAGAAAATGCTAATATATGCAATGATCATTATTAATGGTAGAAAATGTAGTAAATTTTTTTGTTGTTTTGTACGAAGAAATGACGAATGAAATATTAAAATATATCTTTCAATTGTTAAAAAAGCTGTGCACCAGATAATAGCTGCTGTAAATACGTAATCAATTGTTTGCCAAGCATGACAATATGCATCGCTATGTATAAGACTCTCCCCTCGAAAAAAATAGCTAATTCAAAATAATAATCGAAATATTCTCTTTCAAAAGATCGATTTTACCTGTACGTCATTGGTGCACTGCATAGTATATTGAACAAAACCAAAACGACAATAACAACTAATGTTTTATTACAAAATCGTTCTCGAAATGAACGATATTTAATATAATGATAAATTATAAATAAGCAACATGGCAATGAAATAATGGCAAAAGTAATTATAATACCAAATTTAACTAACTCTGATGTACTGTTCGACATGAGGAAAAAAAGTTTGTCGAATGAACAACAACTAGGAAATATTATCGAACAGAAATCGATACTTAAAATGAATTAATTTCTTATTCAAATAAAAGCTCAGTTACCTCGAAGTTTATTTTTGGACTATTTTTAATTAATTTCTTTCTGCTTGACTAAGATTCTATTTTTTTTCGATGGAAATACGAGATAATTCATTGATGATTTCTTTTTTTTCCTCATTTTTCAGTACAACAAACACAAGATGAGTTTAGACTATCGTCCAAATAATTTAGCTTTTTATACCACATGGTGGTTAACATCAAATTCATCGCCAACAGATAATTTACCAAGTCAAAATTCTCTCAAAGAACCTTCGAATCATCATCAATCGGTAATTGAATATTTTTTTCTTTCTCGAAAGAATCTTTCAAATAAAATCATTTTTAGAAAATTGAACAAGACAATTTGCCAACCCATTGTTGTCTGCCAATGAAACGTTTTCGTAGAAAATCATCGTTCATAACCAATTAGTCAGATTTAAGCTTTTTTTTTCTTGTATTTAGAAAATAAAAATTCATTAAAAAATAAAAATAAAAATGTGAACTTAATTTCTCGACACATTTACTACGTCGTTTTTGACATTAATAGTCAATTATATTTTGATTAAAAACGCGAGAAAGAGAGAGAGAGAGAGAAGAGGGTGAATCCAACTATAGCTTTTAAGAAGATCATTCTTCAAAAATGAAACAAAAGATATCAGGTTCTTCTACTTCGTGGTACTGAATATTTTTCACATTCATTCACGTTTAACATTGACTGGAATACTATTTAATCAAAACTTTTTTTTTATCGTATCCAGACATAATAATATTGGAAAAAAAGAGAGAAAATACGATCAAACGGTCATGAAGAACAAAATTTACACGTCTCAGCTAATTGAAAGTATAAATAAAAAAAAAGTTTTTTAAAAATAAGATTGATTCATTAGATATCTTTGTATATATAATTTTTTCTTCTTCTTTCATTCTGTCATTCTCATTCATCTATAATTTCGCCAACGTCGTCGTCGTTGTTGTTAATATAATAATAATAATAATATTATTATTATTATTATTTTCGAGAATGATTCTTTTCTCTCCGCCCTTTCTTCTCGTTGATTTGGAATATTATTACGCTTCTTTTTTCTTTCTCTCTCGTTTCACATACATTCAATTCGAGCAGAATAAACAAAGACAATTTAACTAGAGGGGTGACATTAGACATTTTCGTCTACTACTTAACTATCATTTCTATTGACTAGGCATTGATGCGCATATATACAGGAAGAGAGAAAGAAAAAGAAATAGAAATCGAAGAATTCATTTTCACTGGTTTTTTTTTCGTGTAGTGATATACGAATCATCAGAGGTAACGTAAAGAAACTGATCAAATTCGTGCTCTTTTTTTTTTCGAGTTGTAACACAAAAGAAAAACATTCTTCCGTTAATTAATTTTTTGCTTTTATTCTCTTTTATGACTTTGCAGGCAACAACAAACTATACGTATATATATATATATTTATATGTGTATGTATGATTAGAGATAAGAAAAAGCTGAGTCAAGAGAACAAATGTTAATCTCTTTTTAATTATTATTTCAATAATAAAAAAAAATAGCGAAAAGAAAAACATTGAAGAAAGCTTTTTCTCTTTTCATAAAATATTGGATGACTAAAAAAAGAAATGACTAGATTACTTTTTGATTCTTTTTACGTATATACATTGTATATGACCGTGCCAAGACGGTTAATGTGTTAGCAATTAAACTTAGTCTATCTCTCCTTTCTTCTCTCTCATAGAACACTTTCGGTGTACATGCATATATATTCGTGAATATGCAAATCGAGCGCGAATAGCCGAGGCTTGTATTTGTGTTAATCGCCGATTATATTCTCTCGGATTTTTTTTTCTTCTTTCTTTTGCTTCGACTTTTTTTTTCTTCTTCTTCTTATTTCTGCTCTTTATAGACATATTAAATAGGTACTGTATGATGACGATGGAAGCATCATCGAATACTCGAGATGAATTATCATCAACATCATTGCAGTTATCTGTTGAACAATGGGAATTATTACGACGTTTACGTAATAGTCATTTAACGAAACAACAAATACTTCGAGCTTATGATGAACTCGATCGACTCGATCGTGAACTTGGAACTTTATTTACAACATCATCATCATCATTCGTCGAACCTGTCTCACCGTCACTCGCTAATACTCAACAGATTTCGCCATCGTCATCATCGACAATCTCAGCTCCGAGTACAAACAAACGAACACACAGTCAAACATTCAATGGTCGAACATCATTGCCTAATTCCAATGGTTTTCATTTGCAACAACAAACAACAACATCACCAAATTTAAATGTTCGCATGAAAAATGTCACGAACGATTCATCATCAACACACTACGATTCACTTTATCCGGCTGATAATGTTGAAGAAGAAGCACGTGAATTACAAGAATTACTCGTGTATGTAGATCAGTTTTTTTTCTTCTTCTTCTCCTCTAATTCAAATCGATGTTCCGAGAAAAACGCATGAAATGATTTCATTCAAAATATATTTATGTTATCTTTCGAGTTCGTTTGTTTGATTTTTATTACTTATTATTGAGTAATAAATATCAAGGTTCCGAAACTAAACAGATATTAATTTATGACATTGATGATGGTGATCTTATCATTTTTATTAGTTTAGTTATAGCTTTCGATTTTAATCAAATGATATTTGTTCTTGAAGGAAAGGTGATGCGGCTATTCATAATGAAATATCTGTCTTCGTTTATCGATATGATTTAAAGCAATCTCAAATAGCTCGAATGGCTTGTAAAGAAAGACAAATTCTTCTTTTTACTTTTCTTTATTCTCTCATTTTGATTTAGCTGTGAATCAAGCTTATGTATCGAAATTCTTGCGTGGAGATTTATTCGATCTATCCGAAAATGGTCGTATGGCCATATGCCGATGGTATATTCGATACAGAAAAATCGTTCAATCAATGGGTAAATACATTTTTGACGAAAAGAGAAAACTTTTATATTAATTCGATCTTTAATGGTAACATTAACGATCATTAGTCGAACATAAATAGGACCATTAAAAGTTCGATAGAATCGAATGGATATTGTTAATTATATTGACCTATCATCAATGGCCTCTTCATGTGTATGTCTGTTCTTTTTTTTTTGATTAGGTGGTGGACAACCATCGGCCGAACTCTTGGCGAGTTTGACATCGACTAGTGAGCCTCCGACGAAAATGACTCGATTGTGCGAACCACAGAATAATAGTGGCGCATCGCCAGTTGCATTCGATGCGCCCAAACGAACGAGATTTACTTTTCGACCTGAACATCTCGATGTAAGACGAGAGAATTTCGATGTTTCTTTCTTTTTATATATATTTTTGTTGTTAAGATTTTGGAAAAAGCTTTTCTCGATAATCCTTATCCGGATCCTCGTCGTCGCGAAGAATTAGCTCGTCAATGTAATGATGCTCGAACACGTATCGATGGCGCAAATGAAGTCTTAAACGAACGTGATCGTGTCACGGATGCAATTGTTACACATTGGTTTCAAAATAAACGAAAAATGGCTAAAAGCCAACGAAGTACGACAATTCAATTCAATTCAATTGATTCTTATCTTTCGTTTTTAGTTTCCGTTCATGATGAATCTATGCCATTGACTCTATCAACTAACGGTATTAGTAGTTTTTCCATACCCAATGATTATGAAAATATGAATGCCGACGATGAATTACACGTTTCACAAGACAAATCGACTTTGCCTATGAATGATGGTGATTGTTATGAGACATCAACATCTCTACTCGATCCTCAATTGGCTGCCTATCGAGCAATTATGAGTCGAATGATACCATTTGCTAATAGTATCAATGGAACGAATTCTCCTAAACGTTTGATTAAACAAGAACCTCTGCCCAATCCAGATGAATCAAGTCATGGCGATGAATCGAATTCATCATCGCCATTGAATGATCATTTATCACCGTGAATAAAAAAAAATCAACAAATACAAATATTATACAATATAATTACGTATCAATCTGTTTTCTTTTTTTTCTTTTTCGTTTGTCTTCTTATACATATGTAATTCTAGTCTTTGTCTGTATCTGTGTGTAATGTAATACATACATTCCTTTCTTTTTTCAATATAAAATAAAATGAAATAAAATAACGAAGATTTTCATTAAATAGAATGGAGATATGTGTGTTGTTTTTTGCTTTTGCTATTAATAATGAGATTCAAAAATTTAACAAACAAACAAACAGATCGGAAATGTGACTAGGTCAATCAGATCATTTTTTAACGTGCAGCAATAAAACCCGATGATAAAACGTCATTACATAATTGGCAAACTCGAACTGGCTTCGAAAGATTAAATTTAGCAATTGGAATTTCATTCATGGAGCAGCGTTTGCATAGCACACGTCCGCAATGTCGACTTAAATGAAGAAGAAAAAGAAAATAACTTCGAATAAAATGCGGGTTTAGAAGACATACCAGTGATGCTTTCGATTGGTCAATGTAAACTTGATTCCACATTCCAAACATGTCTCACTTTCGCCCCAAGGTGGCTCACGTGAAATAATGTCTATTCGAAAAAGAATGCATTCATGTCTAGTTCGATCGAGCCGACCGAGATTTCTCTCTTACCGAGTATATTCACTAGTAAAGCTTTACTTGCAGTTGGCATTGTGAATATCGAAAATGAATCATCATTACAAATGCTTAGATTCGCTCCGGCAACGACTAGAGCACGACATAACTGTCCGTGACCATTTTTATATGCTAACAGTAGAGCTAAGATACCAAACAAGATAAATTAGATTTTTCTGTAACGAGAGAAAAAAAACGTATGTACCAGTATTTCCTTGTGCATCTTGTGTGTCGAGAGGAAAATTTGATTGAAATTCTGTGAGACAGTTGAAGATTAAATGAGCATTTTCTCGAGGATGTGCTGCGAGAACATGCAGACAATTCATTCCTCTTGAAAAATGAAAAGTCAAAAATTAAAAATTTCATTTTTTGTTTAATTACTTATTATTCGGGGTTAGAACATCGATATCCGATTCGGATAATAAACGACGTACGACGTCTATATGACCATGTTGAACCGCTAAATGAAGTGCTAACGAAAAAAAAAGACGAGAATTCTCTCTCTTTCGATTTATTATTGATTATTTACCAGTATTTTGAGTTGAATCAAGTAGATTCGTTTGAATATGATTTTCGAGAAGAATACTACAGATAAAACCTCGATTATTTTCCGAAGCAATGTGCAATGCCGATCGACGATTAGCTGTAACGTCGTTGATATTTGCACCGGCTAATAACTGAATAGAAAAAGAAAATATTTTTATGAAATTTTTTTGTCTCGTGTTTATACAAGATTTCGTAAGATGATTTCATTTCCTGTTTGAACACATAAATGAAGCGGTGTAACTTGAGTTGCATCTTGAACTCGATTGTTAACATTAACATGAACAGTGAGAAGAAAGAGAAGACTTTCGATGTCACCATTTTGAACGGCAATATGAAGGAAATTTCGACCTTTCGTGTCGAGCTAAAAATTGAAAATAAATGTTTGTTTGTTTGTTTGTTTATTGAATAACGAATGGCTGTTTACTTGATCAGCTGCTTTTGGTTCTCGTTTGAGAATTAAATTGGCTGCTTCGTTATTTTTCGAAACAATCGAACAAGCAAATGCCGTCTGATTTTGTTTATTTCGTATTGAAAGATCGATTTTCGGTGCACGAATTAATAAATTAATAATATTTAAATGTTGATTAATAATGGCAATATGAACGGGTGTATTGCCTTCGTTATCCTTTTTATTTATATCAGCATGATATTCAATGAGCGATGAAACAACACGTTCGAGACCCCATTGACATGCTGAAAAGCAAAGAGAACGAGAATATACGTATATTTTAGACGAGCATGAAAATCTACCGAGATGAAGAGGTGTTTCGAGAGTCTTACAAATGTCTGGTGTTTCACCATTGAAACCCGATTGACGAGGTGAATTTATATCACAACCACTGGACAAAAGAAAACAACAAATCAATCATTTGATTTTTTTTGTTTTTTTTGTTTGTTAATAATTACCTTCGAATAAGAAAACAAGCTACACTTTCATTATTCTCATCGATAGCTCGATGTAGCAATGTTTGTCGACAATTCTCCGGTCCATTCGACCATCTACAAGAAATCATCGATTATATTTTCTTTTGACAATCAGTTTGATCCTACTGGGTGCTATCACATCCAAATCGAACTAAAATCGTTGCAATATCTTCTTGTCCCGAGTCCAATGCATTCCAAAGGACACTATTCGCATTTTCATCGACAACATTCATATTGGCTCCATTTCGACAGAGAGCTTCAACGACCGATGGCAAATGATATCGAACAGCCAATTGAATCGGTGTTAGACCGTGTGTTTTCTCATTAACATCGACGTTTTGCTCGAGAAGAAATAGAGCAGCTTGAACATTCTGTTTGATAATCGCCTGAGCAAGAAGAGGTATCTGATCGACATCTTTAATATCGAGTCGTGCATGACCAATGACGAGTAATTGTTTAGCAATTGTAAACATATTCGTCCAAAGTATCAATGAAAATGCACTTTGACCATTTTCATCTTGAAGATTAAAATTCGGTCGAAGATTTTCATCTTCAATCTTTTCATAGAATTCAATGGCAAGTTTTAAGATTCGTTCTTGTGCAGCATAGACTGCTCGATGTATTGGCGTTTGCAGGCCAATTTCAAGATTATTTTCATCGTGATCGACAAGTAAAATAACTGTTTGAACATTTGGATTTGCGCCTTTGTCTAGTAAGATTTTTGTCAATTGTTCCAAACCAAATTGTGCTGTTAAATGTAACGGTGTTTCGCCATGTTTATTTTGATGATTGATCGATGCATTTTGTTCAATGAGATATAAACCAGCCGATTGATAGGAATGTCGTGCACATTTATGTAAAAGAGAATCCTGGGCAATCGGATCGATTGCATCGATACTTGCACCATGTTCAACTAGTAAACTAGCGAATGTTTCTTCATGAAAATCGATATGTTTCTGTTCGGCTTGTTGCAATGCTAACCAAAGTGAAACATGATCGTCATTGTTTCGTTCATCGACTGAAAGATTTTTTATTTGTAATAATTCTTTAAATATCGACATATTCTCAGCAAGAATAGCTCGATGAAGACAAGTATTTCCATGACTATCCTTTCGATTAGCATCGACTTGATAGTCTAACATTAATCGAACGATACGACACATGCCTTCGAGAATATCTGTGGTTAATTCATTCGAATTCAAACTTGATAGTAAATGTAATGGCGTTTCGTCGAGATCTTTTGTTTGACAATCGAGTAGACATGAATGTTTGATGAGAAATGTAGCTGAATGTTCATCGCAACGTTCAATAGCCGAATGAAGTAACGTTCGGTTCGATGCATCGGGATGATTGATATCTGCTTTATGTCGAACGAGATTCTCAGCCATACTGTCTTGTTTGGTTTTTAAAGCTAATTCAAATGCCAATTCATCTTGATCGTCAAGTTCATTGACACGTTCTTCTAACTAAATTCGAAAGAACGAGAATATTTGAATGTTATATTCAAAGAAATATAGTCAATTTACATCAGCATCATTATCGATTAAATAAAGAAAAAGTACATCTTCGCGTTTCATTCGAACAGCTTGATGAAGTGGATATTTCGTTTTCTGTTTGAAAAGATTATAAGCCATGGGTGCAGATAAATACTGAAAATCTTCACTGGTAAAATCAGTCTGAAAAATATAATTTTCGAGATTTGTTTTGTTTTCTTTTTAAAAACAAGATCTCAATCTACCCAATGTGTACTTATTAACTGACTGCAATGTGTTTGAAGAACTGTTGCATTGATTTCTTCGGCAATTTTATAGAATTTCAAACAATTTCGAACGGTGATCAATGAGATAAGAGCAACTTCACATCTAATTCGAAAGAATAGACATTTATTTTTGTTGCAAAATTATTTGCCAAACATACTGATCAATTAATTCTTTCAATTCAAATCGTTTTGCAATTTTCATTAAAGTTAATAGAAAATCTTCATTTTGTTTTTCAACAATTTCATCTGTATAAATCCATTTGATTAGCTGAAAGCCAACATCATAGGGAATATCTAAATTCAAACATTTTATGTCAGATAAACAAAAAAAGAAACACGTCCAAGTTTCATTCTACCGGATAGATCAAGTTCATTGATTTCTTCTAATTGAGACCAGTCCCATTTCAAACTTCGTGCTCCAAGAACAAATCGATGTCCGTAGAGTGTTTCTCCATCGAGTTTAATCGAAATATCACTTCAAAAACAAAATCATCTTAACAATTGTTTAACTCTTGGTGTTGTTTTTAATTTACCTATACAAATCTCGATTGAATAGATCGGCAACTGTTTTCAATAATCGACAAATAAACGAATCTTGATCGAGTTTAGTTGTAACATTGAGAATATTGTAGTTTTTTTCGAGTGTTTTATAACGTTGTTGAAGTTTGACATATTCTTCTCGAAGAAGAACGAGATGCTGCTGTAATTTAGTTATTTCACCTTGAGCATCGTTTGTGCTCATTTTGATTGTTTCAAAAAAAAGAGAGAATACAATTTTCCATAGTTTATATTTTGGATTGAAGAAAACAACAGCAAGCCACACAGAAAAAAACGAGAGCGACATCTGAATGTCAAAAAAAGAAAGTTTAGTATCCAAAGTAGACAAATGGCGTGAAGTAAAAAGGGACATAATTCGGATATGTATAGTAAACAGATTGTTGAGGAATAGGCGTTGGTGGATCGGGTTTATAATCATCGATGATAATGACACGTTCATTGATTGGTGATGTTGTTCGTTGATTTTGTATGACTTGAAAAAGATCTTCGATCGTTCGTGAACCGATAATTGCATTCGATGGTGAATAAATAAGTTTATTATCGAGTTGTTGTTGTTTGTAATTCGATTTTGATCCATTGAAATTCTTTACTCGATCGTCATTAATTACATTAACAGCAATCTTTTGTGAAGTTCGATTTTGATAGTACGTTGCATTTGGTTGAATATAAATCCAATCGATCATTGATTGTTGATTTGTCTTTTCAATGAAAAAGAAAAACGTAAATATCAAAAAAATAAAATTATTCATATTCTCGAACTTTCTTTTTTTGAAAAACTTTATTTATTCGTGTTATCAAACCGTCCAGTCGTTCGGCTAACATATCCGGACTCAGATTCTCCTGTTGATAAATTTTCTTTGCTTCGTCATACAAAAGTTCCTTGAGTTGAATTCGAAGTTCTTTTGTCGTTTCAACTAATTTTGGTTCGGCTAATTCAATAGCTCGAGAAATAATTATTTCCTCGTTACTCATGTCTACGTGTTAATTATCAAAGAAAAAAAAAAGAAAACAACATCGATAATCGATCACCTATTTTGTCCCTAAAAAAAATTATTTTTCTTTTTCGCTTCAAGCTTGTCATTTGCTGATTAATTGATAGATACAGAGAGACAGACTGGGAAAAAAAGCTACAATATTTCTATTCGATTAGCCAATTGACTTGCTGCAATTTACTGAGAACATATATCTGTATCAAATATAATTTAATGATAATCTGTATGTTTTATATTTTTATGTAAAAGAAAAACAAAATTGACACCGAACAGAACAATAAAAAACAATATATAGAGATCGAATACATGTATACGAAGAAGGCTATAAGAAGAACAAAACATAAAATAGAAAGAAAAACAAAACTGATATTTATGATTGGATTTTTTTTCCTTTTCAAAGACAGAATATCATAAATAAATAATCCATGATTAGTTTTACCGATTAATCATCGGTATCTTTACCATCATCATCATCATCATCAATATCATCGTCGTCATCATCAGGACCTGATGTTGAACTTGATTGACCATCATCACTTTTACCACGTGAACTCGATTTTCGTATCTACGAAAAAGTCAAAGGAAATCAATTTGTTATTTTTCAATTTGTAATACTTTTTTCAATTTCTCCGGTTTTGTATGTTGAAATGGTTCGAGAACGATTTTTCCAATATTTTTTCGATCAATTATTTTTGCTAGAGCATTATTAACCTACATCGCAAGAAAAAAAACAGAAGAAATGAACAAATTTCCATGATAATCATCTTCAAGTTACTTCTTCAAATGTAAATACAGAATCAACAACCGGTTTTATTTTTCCTTCTTTATACAATCCGAAAATTTTCGACATAATATCTCCTAAATATCGACGTGTTTCATTCGAACCATGAAGTAATAATTGAATTAAATTAAATCCTTGAACTGATTTGCTCTCTTGAAACAAACGTAAACAACTAATTTTATCATTCTGCCACCACTAGTCAATGGTAAATAAATAAATAAATAAATGAGAAAAAACAGAACTTCTGTTTTGTTTTGAATTCATTACATTATTCATTCCTTTTGTTAAGCCAAAGAAATTCTTCACATCCCAACTCAACAAACTCGACGTTCCATACATAATATATTTGCCATGAAATTTAAGTAGGGCAAGTCCACGTTCACAATCTTCACCTGCCATACAATCAAGTATGAGATCGATACCTTCCGGTGCAAATCTAGACAAAAATACATCCAGACAGTCATTCATAAATTTGTTTTTCTTTCAAAGTACTTTTTAATATCTTCGGTGTAATCGATATCGTGTTCGAATAGGTAATGTATATGTGCACGTAAAACATCGAATTTATGTGAACTTGCTGTAGCGATGAGTGTTAAATTAGGAACTAATTTCGATAGTTGAGTTAAAGCAACTGGAAAAATTGAAATTTTAGAAGAAGGAAAAACAACAAGAGTTATGTTATTTTACCACCGACACCTCCGCCAGCTGAATGAAATAATAATGTTTGATTTGGTTTAATATTTCCCATTTCAAAAAGAAGAATATATGCTGTTAAATAAGCAATAGGAAGAATAGCTGCTTCTCGAAATGACATTTCTTTCGGGATTTTAAAGACTAAATCTTTTTTAACGAGAATCTGTTCTGACCAAGCAGAAAAACGTGTAAGAACAACAACACGATCACCTCTCTGCAAAGAAAAGACATTTTTCTTTTAAATGAAGAAAATCTTTTTTCTTATTGTTGTAAACTAACATCAACATTTGTCACATTTGATCCAATATCTAAAACTTCACCGCTACATTCAAAACCTGGCACGAATGGAGGTCGTGGAAGCTCATCTAATAATCCATAACGTCCAAGAACATCATTGAAATTCACACCACTAAACAATCGAGCGATAATTCACAAACGAACCAAGAAAACAACTTACCAAGCTTTCACAGCAATTAGTACTTCACCATCTGCTGGTGCCGATGGTTTTGGTACTGTTGTTAATTTTAATTCACGTTTACCAGTAAATGATTGTTGTAAAATAATCGCTTTCATATCGCCTATGGCTTTTGATTGTTGAAAAGTTTCATTTTTTGCCATAATCTTCGTCTGGAATTAAAAGCAAATGTGATTTATGTATGTTGTTTCTTTTCTCTTTTATTCAATGTCGACGAAACAAGTCTCTAGCTGTCGTCTCGTTCCTTGCTTTCTGTCTTTATTATTTTCCGTTTTCTCTCTAGTTCTATCTAATGTTATTCTTAGGAAATATGTGTGTGCGTGTGAGCAGTTTTTTTTTATTTATCTCTCTCTCTTTCTCTTTTGCGGTTCTTCTTCTCTTTTTTTCTATCTCGAGAAAAACCTCCAACCATTCAATGCAGATATTATTGTCGTCGTCAATTTTGCTTTTTCTTTTCCTTTTTTTTTCAATATATTACAAAAGCATGAAAACTCAAGGCTATTCTATCGGAATAGAAATGAGCCTTGCTCAACTATTCCCTTTCTTTCTCTCGTTCTTCTTTCAACATGAAAACCACGTTCATCCTCATTTTCTTCTATCTTCAAAACAAAACAACGAGCATTCTGCCATTAGAATTTCCGTGCATCAAGTTCATCATCTATTTGTTCAATTAATGCAAAGATAAAAAAAAATCATATACTTTTTTCTTCCTTTTACTATCAAAAGGGAAACACACATCATGATATCACAGAACGACCGGTAATTAATTCTCACACATAGGACACAAGTGTAATTATAGGTCTGTTTTTAATTTTAATACATGAAAGTTGATTGAACAAGTCTACGAATATTTAATTTAAAATTCTCAACAGTTTATATTTAATTCGAAATAAATTACTCAATGAGTACAAGTCAAACAGTCTATTTCAATAATTGTAACAATGTGCGAAGGTTTTACTAAGCAACAAAATGTCTGCATGGATTTCTTTTTATCCCGAGTGACATCTTTTCGTTCGTTTGACTTGAACAAATTAAAATAAATAATTCGGAATTGCTCTCTAATTCAAAAAAAAAATATATATCGATCAATCTATACAGACAATATGTGTTGTTATGAAACCATAATTTTCTTTTTATTGTTTGTTTAACATGATTTCTTTTGTGTGTGATAGAAAAGATTATAGGTAGACTTTTTTTTTCTCTTCTTTTCTCTCTATGCCAGGTAGAAATTCGGTTGAGATATGAATATTTAAATAAACAAGACAGAAAAAGAAAGAAAACACGAGCCATGACTACTGCAACAAGCACAATTACGTCGTATAATCGATCGGAACCATTATCGAGTAATTTTCCGATGTCGGAAAATGTAAATCATGGATTTTTTACTTCGAATTCATCGCCAGTTGTTAAACATAAAGGAATGCATTGTTTAGATGGTAAATATATTTCATTCGGAAGAATAAAAATAATATTTTTTGTTTAAAAACAAAACAATTAGATATGGATGTATTGACAATCAAACGTCAATATGCAAATTTTGATTTATTCGATCAAAATGGACTGTCAAATTCAGCTGAAAATCTCTCTCAAGTCGATCTTATGCCGTATCCATTTCAAATCTTTGGTCAAGAGTCAATCGATCTTGACGAAGGTACAAATTTGAATTTTATTACGTATTAATTCGATATTTGTTTTCTTCTTTTCGAGATGATATTCCCTATGATGATAATAGTGCATATGAATACGCATTAGCCATCGAAGAACGTTTGAAACGAGCTAATGAAGAATTTCAACAAGATCAAACGCCGATCGAATTGAATCATCGTCAACGTGTTTCATTCGATGTGAATGTGAAAGCGATTGATATTATTCTTGATTTAAGTGAACAGGATAATTCGGATTTATTGAATCAATCATTACGAACATCTATTCAAGAACAACCAATCGAAATTCTTCCGAGTCCACGTAGTGATAATAATAGTACATATGAATATATTCTACCATTGAATGACTTACAGCCGAAACAAGGCCTGTCTCTATTAGAAAAAATCAAAGAATTACAATTTCATAATTATCTTATCGACGAAGAACAGCGTTGGGCTACAACAGCACACAATGATAGCATAAGCACGAATATAAATTGCCCAGATGAGACTTCTGTTGCTCCATCTAAATCGAATGAAAATAATCTCGACAATCAAGATCTTTCGATAGATACGTCGTTATCAGCAGCATCATCGAAAAAAACGATGATTGTTGCTGTTAATGGTCGATTCGATCTTCAAAATGAAGATGATTATACTGCATTGACGAAAAAATCGATGTTTATCCCAGTTCCACCAACAGAACCGAAACGAAAAACTAATTCAGCTCATCGACCGACTTTAGTTCGACCGAAATCATCGACTATTGAAAAGAAATCTTCTCAATTGGAAACCACAGTCAAAGAACGACCAAAAAGGTTGGCTCAACTTTTTTCTAACATTCTAAATATTTCTTTGTTCGTTTTTCTCCTTCCGTTTAGTGCGAGTTCATCGAAATCTCTCGAAGCATACATTCAAAAGTTTGATTAATTATTTCATTGATTTTTCTATTCAGAAAATTAAATTCTCTAGACCTTCATCCGGTGTTGATTTTGCTGAACTTCTTCGTCAAGCTTCCGAAAAGAAGCGTGCAGAAGCACGTGAAGAACGTCGAAGAAAGCAACAGGTCAGATTGTCTTTTCTAGAAACGTTTAACATTTTCGTTGAATTTCGAAACATTCTAGGCCGAAGAAAAGCGGCAACAAGAATTAGCTAAAGCCAAAGAATCCTACGATCGTTGGTTACAAGAGAAAGATACCGAACGAAAACGAATCCTCGAAACCAAACGTGTCGAACAACAAAAACAAGATGTTTGTTTCGAATGAATAGCTTTCAATAAGAACGCATTTGTTTTTTTGTTTTTGAAGATTCGTGACGCTGAAGAACAAAAAGAATTAAATGAATTACGCGAGAAAAAATTTCAGCAATGGCTTCAACGAAAAGATCATGAATTATTCTTGGCTAATGAATTTGAAAAACTAAAAGCCAATGAACAAACCATGGAAACTAATCATGTAAATCAACAGCGTGCATTTCAGAAGTAAGATGAATAGGATTTCGTTGATTTCGATCGAGAAATTTGTTTTCATTTAAGATGGTTACGTAAAAAACATTTGAAATCATTGGAAGACAAACGTCAAGAATGTTTAGAAGCCAAAAGTCATCGACATTGTCGCCGACGGTCGATCAAACGAAATCAATTACAAAAAGACCTTCAATTAGCACGAACATTTGGTTATTCCTAAATCAAAAAGAAATATTTTCTTTTTTTTTCTCAAACGAAACTATTTGTTTATTTATTGATCGTTTAGTTTTTTTTTCTCTCTCTCTCGCTTGCTCTCTTATTTGTTTAGTATTCAGAAAAGATACTGAAACATATAATTTTATGGTGTGATAAACAAAAAGTAACGATTCGTATTCAAAAAAAAAAAGAAAAAAAACCGCATCATATTTTATATTTGTGTAAATGCATCGAGCGAAACGCAAGCAAAGGAGAAATCAAAACAAACTATTGTGCAAATCATCGACAAAAAAATATAGAAACTATTCGAAGAATGCCTTTGACAGGTGGAGCTTAATTGTTTTTGGCTGGATCTTGGGACATGTCTGTATTGTCTTTTTAGCGAGCGAAAAAGTAACTGTTTGCAATAATAAAATGAGAGAAAAACAAATATTAGTTTATGCGAATATGAATCTCATAATTAGTCATATAAGGGGTACATTTCGAAATAATTTTTTTTTGCTGCATGCCCTCAAGTGACGTCAATCTAATTTTTAATTGATAGCAGCGATAAAATAGTATTCATTCTCACATTTGTGATTTTTTTTAATGTATTTTCAAAAGCGTCAATCACTTGATAAATATCTCTGCGTTTTTCTTCTCTTGGCCGCCTTCACTCTTATTTGATATAAGAATACATCGGGAAAATTTAATCATGATCGAATGTAAAGACCGTGACGAAAAAATATTTTTGAAATAATTAATCGAAAATATGCAAATATGTCGTCAATCGACAGAAAATTGCACAAAATATTGAAATTACAGTTGAATATATTATTGCATTTTTTTTCGTTTTCTAGGAGACTAAAAAAAACGCGTAGCTATCTATTTTAATAATATGCTATTCTTGTTTACAAAATCATATGATCGCGTTTTTGTAATATGACGGTAGATTAAATGAGGGAAAGTATTGCACCAGTGTATTATCGCGATTTTTCGACCAAAGAAAAAAGTTTCCCGTTGAGTGTAGGTTTAGTGGGATGGTAACTTTATTACTAATAACGAAATCAAATAATATCTAGTTCTTTTATCTTTCTTGCTTTTTTATTTGTTAGTCAGGGATTGGATTATTTCGCAATATTTTTGTACCGTTTGTCTCTTACATATTATCAAAACATAGATTCATTTTTTTTTTCGTGCGTAGAAAAATAGTCACAGGATCACTCCCGAAAAAAAGGCTTTCGTTTTTTTTCTCGTACCTTCATGTCTTTTGTTTTAATTCGATATTATTTTATATTATGTTTTTTTTCTTTCTCTATCTCGTGCTCACAGTATAAGAGAGCGCATATATTATCGTTTATCTATTCATTTTATCACTTCTTTCAGTTTCATATATTGGTATTAAATCATGTACTCTTATACCCCATCACAAGTATGTAAAATTTTGCAACAAAAATGTCCTTGTTTTGATAAATCGTTCGTATTTGCACTTAGATATTTACCATTCAACAACAACAGCAGCAGCAACGTCTTCAGCAAGCAGTCGTTGTTCAACAGCAGCAACAACAACAGGGTGCTAATTTACTTATGCATCAGTATAATCACATTCGATCTCTTCAAGCCGCTGGCTTCATAACTCCACCGCTAACTCCACAGGGCTACACTACACCAACCGGTATGGATCCTCAACAGCAGTTACAACAATTACAACAATCCCAACAATTACAGCAAATTCAACAATCTCAACAATTACAACAGCTACAACAATCTCAACAATTGCAACAGTTACAGCAATCTCAACAACTGCAACAAATGCAACAATCTCAACAATTGCAACAGCAGATGCAACAACAAATGCAACAACAATTACAACAATCCCAACAATTACAACAAATTCAGCAATCTCAAGCACAACTATATCACTCCGAGCAATTAGTTCCTCAAGTAGTACAACCCATTCCCCAATATCCTCAAGTGGTACAACCAATTCCACAATATCCTCAGGTTATAGAACCATCAAGTCCAGTTAAAATGCTCTCAATATCCGCACCTGACTCGTGGCTTACAAACAGTCCACTACCTCAAAATCCCGAAGTGTTTCATCCAATTGTTCATGCAATGTCTCGTTCAATGCTCGAGAGACCTTCATACGGTGTTCGTACGAATAGCATCAGCAGCGAACCATCATCATCATTACCTCTCAGTGCTTCATATGATTCATCTCAATTGCAATCGCATCGTCATTATTATTCTTCACCTAAACAGGTAACACTGGACAGTCATCATCGACGTCAACGACTCAATAGTGGGTCAAGTTGCTATTCATCCGAGTCACCTGATGTTTCCGATGATGACGATCAATTTAATGTAAGTCAACTTGTCATGGCGCTCTTTTCTAACTTTGAAATCAGTACATCTATTTATAAAATTATTTTTCTTGTTAATCGATGCATGCGATCGACGTTCATTAATATATACATATTTGTTTTTTTTTTCTTTTTCGACATTGCTAGTGGCGGCCAGCTCATAGCAAATCTTCACAAGTGACAAAAGCTCGTACGAATTCTATGAATCATTCCGAATATGATATTTATCAGAATTCATACAACAATAGCGGTGTTTTTCCATCGATAAATGCGATCTATCAATCGTCATCATCATCATCACCCTCGAAAAATAACAATAGCAATTCACGTCCCAAACTTCTTCAATATGTCTCCGATAATATTATCGGCAGAGATTATATTTTCAAAGGACCATACGGCTCAAGAAAAAGTAAGCTAGTTTTCTATTGATTAAAATATATGCGTGTTTTTCTAGTGATGTATTGTGATTATACGGCATCTGGTCGACCATTAGAATTTATTGAAAGCTATATTCGAGTCAATATTCTTCCATTGTAAATAAACATTTGAATTTTTCAAAAAAAAGAATAAAACTAAAGAGAATATTTTTATTAATTTTTTTCAGATACGGTAATACACACAGTGAAACAAGTTTATGTGCTCAACAATCGACAAAATTCCGTGAAGAAGCTCGACATATCATCAAAAAATCGGTGAATGCCAATGAAGATGATGTTTTATTGTTCACTGGAACGGGTTCAACCGGTGCTGTTCATACACTTGTCGATAATTTTGAACTTCATGACGAAGCCAAACGACGTAATCTTGTCGTTATGATCAGTGCATTCGAACATCACAGTAATATTCTACCATGGAAAGAAAAAGGAGTCGAAGTAAAAACAAACCAAAAAAAAACTACGTATTTCTATTTACAATCATTTAGATCATTCGTATTCCTACAACTCAACAAGGCATACTCGATATAGCATTTCTAAAAGAGAAATTAGAACATTATTCAAACTTAAAAAAACGTATTATCTGTTCATTAAATGCTGCTAGTAACATAACTGGCATCTTCACAGATGTTGATGCGGTTTCAACATTAGTTCATTCCTATTCAGGTTTAGTCTTTTGGGATTATGCAACAGCTGCACCTTATGTTAAAATCGATATGAATCCATCGGCAACAGCATATAAAGACGCTGTTTTTATTTCCACACATAAATTTCTCGGTGGTCCAGGCACTCCCGGTATTCTTATTGCCAAAAAGAATCTCTTCAATTTGAAACCACCGAAATTCTGCGGCGGTGGTACGGTTAATTTCGTAACACGTACAACCCGAGAATATAATTATAATATTGAAATACGTGAAGAAGGTGGCACGCCCGATATTATCGGTTGTATACGAGCTGGTCTCGTTTTTCAATTGAAAGATTCGCTCGATGCGAACTATATTCAAGCACGTGACGAAGAATTAGTCAAACGTTTCCATCGACGTTTTCGAAATCACATAAATTTAATTGTTCTCGGTTCACAAACAGCTGCACGTTTGCCAATATTCGCATTTACAATCTATATTCCTGGTGTTTGCAAATATTTACACCATAATCTTGTTTGCCGATTATTTAACGATCTATTCGGTATTCAAGTTCGATCGGGCTGTGCTTGTGCAGGACCATACGCACTCGATCTATTGAATATCAATGATGCTAAAACGGACATTTATAGTATGTTTATGACCGAAGATGTTTGGTAAGTCGAGAGAAAAGATTTTCTTTGATAGAATTCTCGATTTTGTTTTGTTTAGTCTTCGTGGCGACGATAAAATTGTTCGAACAATGATGATGAAGTATGCTTTTTGTTTTGTATTTTAAAATAAAAAAAGTTAATTTTTTCAAAATTAGACCTGGTTTTACTCGTCTCAATCTTCCATTCTTTGCTACTGATGATGAAATCAATTATATCTTCGATGCTGTCGATTTCATTGCGACACACGGTTGGAAATTCTTACCATTAGTAAGTCGACTAACTTGTATTTTATAAAAAAAAAAAAAGAAACAAAAACGTCTTTTCCAATTAGTACACATACAATCCAGCAACAGCCAGTTGGACAACTCGAAATCGTTTCGAATTAGCTCAAACAAGTCTTGAAAATATCACTTACAAAGCCGGTAAAATGCAATTATACGTCAAAGCAAGTAATTCATCATCGTCAAGCCAAGAAAAAAATCTTCCCGTAAATAAATACAACATGTTTCATCGATCGATTGATTGATTGTTTATTTAGGATCCATTACGTGAAGCTAAACTTCTTGCTCATGATGCTGTTCGTCAAGCTCTTGATAACATTGACTATACAACTGATCCGCCATTAAATGTGCCCGAAAAATATAAGAATATGATTTGGTTTGCATTGCCCAGTGATGTTGCTTTGTTATTATTCAAAGAAAGAGAAACTGGACAAGAAGTTGTTTGTGATGTCAACACAATTCCATTCATTCCTGATGATGCTAAAGTTTGTTTTTAATTTAAGAACAAAAAAATGACCAAAGATTTTTTTGAATTCAATCGTTTATAGACACGAATTCTCAATGCAACTAAAACGAAAACAAGTAAATCTGATGCATCGAATACTCGACGTAAGAGTGGCAGTTCCGGATCATCACGTGTTCGATAAAGTCCAAAGAAGAACCAATAATCATAATTGAACTTTCTTTTGTTTTTTTTTTGACAAAATGGTCGCATGTTTTTTGCTTACCCGTTTGTATATTTTTACACATAGGTGATAAATCTTTTTCAATAAATCATTCAGTAGACTGATGTCTATCGTCTGTGATAGATACGACAGTGACAATGTCAAAACGAACAGATCATTTGTTATTCGAAATGAAAACATTTGTTTTCTTGAGTTATTTCGCAGTTAATTTTGCATTGAAAATCAACTTTTATCCATCGTTTCGACAGATTAAACAGGAGTTTTCAGTTAAAAATCGATATGCTTACTTATGTTGCAAACAATCCGCTTCTCAATACAAAAATTCTCTCGGTTAGATTTAATAATCCATCGATTACGAAAGTGAATATGACTTATCTGACTCGCGGTCTTCATTGGACATCGAGATATGAAATAATGATTGTCAATGAACGATGTAATTCGAAAACTAACATGAAAAACTCATTTCCTATTGATAACTGGTGATATGCCGTTAGATATAGGCGCTTCATCACCCAATGTATATTATTTAACTCATACATCTTACGGAAAGTCTGATGTATCTACATTGAATATACGTTCATATAATATCAGTCGCCGTTTTTATCTGTTACCGAAATCGATCAAAATTTATCCATTTTTCACGTCAAAAATCAGTCTGAAATATACTCTCGAAGCTTCGATCTATCTACCATCAATGACGCAAATCGGTCTCTTTCGACGTAATACATTTACTATTCAAGTATCAGAAGAATAAAGAACAAGTAATTCAACTCGGCACTGATTACGATGTTGAATATAAAATTCAAAATACAATTACAAATATTCGAACTAAAGAAGCACTAGTTCAAGATTCAACTGTCAATGTTGTCATTTCAAATAGAAAATATAAAAAATCTGTTAATTCAATCTTGGAAATCTCTTCTCGATATATATTAACGACCAATCAATGATTCGTATTCAAGCGAATTTAAAAGCAAACACCGAAGAATCGTGTACATTTCATCTTAATGTATCTTCTCCATTTAACTAATCTTATCTATCTGCTTTTTTGTCTTATTTCAAAGAACAAGTTCGTTCTTTTCAGCAGCTATTATTTTTTTTACCCTCAAAAGATAACGATCTACCCTTGTTTTTGCTTCTGTATTGAAATATTTTATTCAAATAAACAAAAACAAAAGAAATATATATATATATTTACATATAAAGGTGTGCTGACAAGTCAGGTGTATTTTGTCTCCCATGCAGATGCAATCGACCGAAAGTTTTTTTCAATCTGATCTATGGATATTCTCGTTTTCTATTCTTGCAATTTATCATATTGTCTTTTGGTTTTGTAATATCTGTCTGATATTTATTGAACTATATGATATACCATGGATTGATCAATATCGTATACAAAAACAGAAGAAAAAGCTACGTTTTCAACCCGATATGGTTCGTTTAATGATAAAAGAAACGATCACGAATGAAATCAGTTCGATTTGTTTATCACCTGTACTCTATTTTATATTTACATATTTCGGAGAGGTACAAATTCATGAACCACGACCTGCATGGTCAACAATTCTTTTTCAATTGGGATTATTCATTCTTTCTGAAGATACGATTTTCTTTTGGACACATTATCTATTTCATACACCTTGGTTATATCAAAATATTCATAAAAAACATCATGTTTATCGACAACCAACAGGTGTAACAGCTGTTTTAAGTGATCCTATTGAAGGCGTACAAAGCCAATTTGCACTTTGGTTTATGCCGATTGTTCTACGAGAAAAACATTTGTTTACTCTTTGTCTTTGGGTTGCTATTCGTGTTTATCAAACTGTACTTGCGCATTCTGGCTACGATTTTCCGTATATTTCAACACAATATTGGTTTCCTGAATTAATGCCAGGCGCTTTAGCTCATGACTTTCATCATCAACATGGCAAATGGAGTTACGGTTCATTTTTTTCGATTTGGGATCAATTGATGGGCACACATCGACTAAGTAAACGACCTGTTACTTAACATTCGATTATTTCCCTCAAGATTTTCTTTTCATTTTTTATGAAGTGACCATACATCAATAATGAGAGACTATTTATTTATCTGTTCTTTGTCTTTTCGCCAACGCAGGACTATCTTCTCTTGTGATAAGAATCCTACATTAACACACTATCTTATATAGAGATACCTTTTTCTCTCTCCTACCACTTTTATTTAACACTTGAATATTTGTTTCTTACCAAAAAAGGCCAATGAATATCAATGAATCATCCTCAAATTTAAGCCTATAAATATATTCATTGTAGATATCTTTTGAATTATTTCAAATAATGGCAACATTTCGAACGACCAAGTCACGATCGAATAGTACCGCTGAAGAGAATGCAACGGATTTAAAGAATACCGTACGAGAAAGTCGATTGATTCAACAAGATCAATGGGATTTACCGGGAATTCAGGAGAAATTCGAACGAGTAATTTATCGTGTTTCTGAGTGAAAAAAAAATTATTTTCATATTTATTAAAGGGTTCGATTGATTTTTCTGAAGTTTACGGTGTACTTCAGAAACTTGGAGTGAAAATTCAACGATTTGAATTAACTCTATTACTTGAAAAACATGATAAAAATAAAGATCAACGATTAACAAAAGAAGAATTTGAAGAAGTAATGTTAACTTATTGTTTTTTCTTTAAATTCTCTTTCGTTTAGCTTTATTTGCAAGTTCTCGCTGAAAAAGATGCAGGTACAACTTATAACAAAGCAGTGAAACCAACGACTGCTGGTGTCGATCGATTCGGTGCAGGTAATCAAGCAGGCAATGTTGCAGTCGATCCAGCATCTGGTTACCACAGTGTTTTAGTTGAAGAACGTGTTTGGACTTCCAATTGGATTAATCAGTAAAAATTGATAGAAATATAAAACAGAATCGAATTTCTTTTTATTTAGACTTCTTAATGATGATCCTCATTTGAATTTAAATACATCACCCATCGATGTAGACGATCCACAAGCACTTTACAAACGTTGTCAAGATGGCATTTTACTTTGGTAAAACAAAAAATGCGAAAGATAGTTGATAGTTTTGTTGTTTTTGTTTTGTAGTAAATTAATTAATGCCGCCGTACCGAAAACTATCGATGAACGAGCTATCAATTTAAATCTTTCGAAACAAGATATATTTCGTCAAGGAGAAAATTTAGAACTCGGTAAATAAATACTTGTTATTTTCGTTTTTATCTTATGTCCTTTGTTTTCCTCTAAATTAGCCATTAACTCTGCTCGTGGTATCGGTTGTAAAGTCGTGAATATTCATCCGGAAAATATCTCCAAAGCTGTGCCACATTTAATCATGGGCATACTTTGGCAAATCATTCGAGTAGGAAAAAGTTTTATTGAATAATCTTTCGATTATGAATTTATATTTTGTCTTAGATTCAATTAACTAGCGAAATTAATTTGAAACATGTTCCTGGTCTTGTTCTTCTTCTTAAAGATGGCGAAACACCTGAAGATCTATTGAAATTATCACCTGAAGAATTACTTTTACGATGGTTTAACTATCAACTTCAACGTTCGCAATACAAAGGCAAACCAGTAACAAACTTCAGTGGTGATATCAAAGTAAAATCGTCACACTTTCAAATATTCATTGATTTCATATTGAATTCTTAGGATTCGGACGCCTACACACATCTACTCAATGTAATCGCACCTGACAATACGAAACCTCCGATGACATTAGATCCATTGAAAGTAAAAAATCAAAAACAAAGAAAAAATCCGTTTAAGTTTATTTGTAGGAAAATGATTTACATAAACGTGCTGAATTAATGTTGAAAGAATCCGATAAAATCAAAGCTCGAGCACATATCACACCGGATGATGTTGTCAAAGGAAATCCTAAATTAAATTTTGCGTAAATAGATTCAAAGAAATTACATCGCCTATTTATATTTTTTCGTTTAGTTTCGTTGCAAATTTATTTAATACGTATCCTGCATTAGATCTTCCGACTGATGAACCAGTTCGAATCGAGCCTGGCGTTGTCATCGAAGAAACTCGAGAAGAGAAAACCTATCGAAATTTTATCAATAGTTTCGGTTTCGATCCATATGTCAATTATCTTTATTCAGATCTTCGTGATGGTTTGATTATTCTTCAGGTAGATAAATAAAAAAAAACCGAATAAAAAGTAAAATTCAATTCGTGTTTTTAGTTGTACGATACAATTAAACCAAATACAGTTGAGTGGACGAAAGTTTATAAAACATTTAGCAAAATTAAAGAACGTTTTCAAAAATTAAGTCAGTTTTTTTCAATGCTAATTCATTTCTTTTTTTTTCTATGAAATTGTTTCCAGATAATTGTAATGCTGCTGTCGATTACGGAAAAGGTCCGTTCGGTTTTCGAATAACGGGCATCGGTGGTTCAGATATTTTAGATGGAAATAAAACACTTACACTTGGTCTTGTCTGGCAAGTTATGAGAGCATATACTCTCTCGATTCTACAAAAACTAGCTAAATCATCGACACCAATTGCTGATAAAGATATTATCAATTGGGCTAATGATAAAGTAAAATCAATCAATCGATCGTTGAAAGAAATCGATGATGATTGTTTGTTTGTAGTTGAAAAGTGCAAATAAAACAACATTCTTCAATAGTTTTCAAGATCAAGCATTGAGTGATTCGATGCTTATCTGTGATTTAATTGATGCTATTAAACCAGGTTCAATTCAATTCAATCTACTCAAACAAGCTACAACAAAAGAAGTACGACTTATTTGTGTTTTTTTTTTCTATTTCGAATATTTTTTCCTAGGCGAAAATGGACAATGCATTGTATGCTATTTCGATGGCAAGAAAAATTGGTGCACCAATCTATGCACTTCCCGAAGATATCGTTGAAACAAAACCCAAAATGCTTTTAACTGTTTTTGCCTGTCTTATGGCAAGTGATTTACTTGAACCAAAGTAATAACGTGTTAGTTTCGGATCAAATTTTGTTTCTTTCTTTTTTACTTTGATTTATTCTTCCAGTCTTTTATCCTTAATATTTAAATTTTATGTATCTATGTAAAAACAGAATGGTAGATTTTTCAGATTGTGTGTGATTCTTGTGTCCTCATTTTCTTTTAACCTTTACAACAAAATACAACTATTCAAATCACATAAATATATTCTGATTATTTAATTTTTTCTTTTAAAAAGCAAAAAAGCTTACGACACTCGGTATTCCCAGGCGGTCACCCATCCAAGTACTAACCGAGCCCGACGTTGCTTAACTTCAGTGATCGGACGAGAACTGGTGTATTCAACGTGGTATGGCCGTAAGCGTTTCTCATACTTCTATTCATCCTAATCCTTCATCTCTACAACAATATCATTTGTGCTTTACTGCAAACATAACAACTCTAAGCTCTTCTAATTTAAATTTTCTCTATTGTTGATATGAAAGTATATTCAACTAGTCATTGTATATTGATGAATGATTTGGATGGATAGAAGTATGATGAACGCTTACGGCCATACCACGTTGAATACACCAGTTCTCGTCCGATCACTGAAGTTAAGCAACGTCGGGCTCGGTTAGTACTTGGATGGGTGACCGCCTGGGAATACCGAGTGTCGTAAGCTTTTTGCTTTTATTATTATTATTATTGAAAAGCTACAGAAACATACAAGAGACAATTTTCTGGATCTTAATTAAGAAAATAATTTATTCAATATTCTGTATAGTATTTTCCGTGAGGATAAATATAGGTCGTTAGTGGTTTTCTGATTGGAGTGTCATAAACAACACGACGAGTGGTTTTTATTGCCGGCATTTTTGTTGTACGTGCATAGACCGGATCAGAATTTGATCGTTGTTTGATAACAACATATCTCGATGTTGGTTCAGATCGTGTTGAAATTTCTGTTGGAACTGTTCGATGTTTTACTATACGTACATATTGCGTTGGCTCTTCGTCTTCGAATTCATCTGAATCGTAGACTACACGTGCTGGATGTTGCTGCAAATAGAATTTTTTCTGTTTTTTTGGTTTATCCTTTTCATAAATCGTCTCTCGATCACCTGTTCGAGGATCGATAATAACCTTTTTAATGACTTTCGTTGGTTCATCATCAGCATAAGCAACTTGAGTTTTTTTCGTAAAATAATTTGTTTTCTTTGCCGGTCGTGATACAATATGGCCGTTCGGTTTCTCATAAAACAATGTTTGTGCTTCACGTGGTCGATGTCGAGGTCGTCGTCGTCGTGGTCGTTGTTCCGTCGATGAATTCGATGGCGAACGATTATCCCGAATAACTTTCAAAACATTATCATCTTCATCTAATATCACACGATTACCATCTCCTGTTTTTCGAATTTTGATTCTATTCTGAACATAAGAAAAATTATTGAAGGAGAAAAAAAGTAATTCATTGAAAAAAAC